>Ga0163180_10000367_pt1 | contig 26206 bp, 26 predicted proteins | sample AtlANTMetagenome_2_FD_109647 | JGI IMG/M metagenome (GOLD analysis project Ga0163180, IMG submission 109647) | Marine eukaryotic phytoplankton communities from the Atlantic Ocean - Atlantic ANT 4 Metagenome | ecosystem: Environmental > Aquatic > Marine > Oceanic | place: North Atlantic Ocean...
AAGACCAAACTTAGTAAAAGCTGGAAAAGGAGCTATTGCAGTAGCAGATTTGTTTGCACCAATTCCAGGTGGAAAAGCAAGAACTACGATTAGAACAGGTAAAATGCTTAAAAAAGCTAAATTTAGACCTGATGCACAACTTTTGAACAGAATGCAAGAATCTACACCAGCATTAAGAAAAGCTTATCAAGAAATGATGAAAGCTAGACTTGTTAATGAAGGACAAAGAGCTGCTCTTGGTGGCATGGGAGTAGGTGCGATTGCTACAACGCTTTACAATAAAGCAAAATCAAAAAAAAAGAAAAAGTAATAAGGTAATACATGGCTAAACGTGGAAGAAAAAACAAAGCCGATGTAAATAGACATTTATTTAATCAGGCTAATAGTTATTTTAGAAAAAAATGGTTTACTGATTCTCAAAAAAGTATGGACTTTTATTTAAATGACCAACTTTCAGCAGAAGAAAAAGAACATTTAAAAGAAGGTGGTATGCCAGATTTTACTATTAATCGTATAACACCTGCTATTGACATTATGAAATTTTTTGTCACAGCTAATAATCCTAGATGGCAAGCAATTGGAACAGAAGGTAGCGATTCAGATATTGCGCACATTCATAGTATGATTGCTGAATATTGTTGGCATTTGTCAAGCGGTAAAAGTTTGTTCAGTAATGTTATACAAGATTCTTTAGTAAAAGGTTTAGGATTTTTTAAAGTAGAAGTAGACCCAGATGCTGATAGAGGTATGGGAGAAGTAGTTTTTAAAACTATTGACCCTTACGATGTATATGTAGACCCTACTAGTAGAGATTTTTTATTTCGTGACGCTAACTATATTATAGTTCAAAAAAACTTATCTAAAACTGCTTTAATTAGTATGTTACCAGATTTCAAGAAAAAAATTGTACGTGCTAGTGGGCAAATACAAACTAAACAATATTCTATGAGAGATGTTCACGATTCAGAAACTATACAACCTGGAGATATTGAACAAGAAGCGCATACTTTAGAAGGAGAACAAGATGAAATTCTAGATTTTTACGAAGTATATTCTAAAGAAAAAGTCGCTTATGTTAATTTGTGGATGAAACAACCTCCAACAGAACAAGAATTAATTGATATAAAACAACAAACTCAATTTCAAATAGAAGAAATGCAAAAAGAAATGCAAGTAGCTCTTATGGAAAAACAAAAAGAGTTAGAAGCTTTAGTTGTAGAAGGTGAAATTATAGAAGAAAGAATGAACATTGAAATTGAAAAACTACAAAGAGAAAATTTAGCTAAATTAGAAGAACAACAAGCTTTAATGGAAGCTCAACTTGTAGAAACTCAAACTAAGACTGTTCAAGCGACTATGGAAAAAACGCAATTTGATTTAAATATGAAAGAACCTGTGTTTAGAAATCAAGTTGTAGATATTATAGATTTTTATAAAACTCAAATTAAAGTTTGCGCTTCAGTTGGCGATATGTATTTATACGAAACAATACTTCCTATAACTGAATATCCGATTGTACCAGTATGTTATACTCATACAAATACTCCTTATTCAGTAGGAGCTGTTTTGCCTTTAATTGGAAAACAAAGAGAAATTAATAAAGCGCATCAAATAATGCTACACAATGCAAATCTTGCAAGTAATTTAAGATGGCTATATACCGAAGGTAGTGTAGATGAAGAAGAGTGGGAAAAATATTCAAGTTCTCCTGGAGCTATGTTAAAATATAGACAAGGATTTGACCCTCCAGCAGCTGTTCAGCCTTTACCAATTAATAATGCTTTTTATACAGTTACCCAACAAGGTAAAAATGATATAGAATACATTAGTGGTATTTCATCTAGTATGCAAGGTGTAGGGCAAGATAGTCACGAAACATATCGTGGTATGTTGGCTATGGATGAATATGGAACAAGAAGAATTAGACAATGGGTTAACAATGTTATAGAGCCTTGTTTAGAACAAGTAGGTAAAGTATTTAAACAAATGGCTCAATACACTTATAGTACTCAAAAAGTATTTAGAATTGTTCAACCAGAAGCTGGAAACGAAGAAGGAACAGTACAAGAAGTTTCAATTAATATTCCAATATATAATGATTTTGGAGCAGTTGTTGAAAAATTTAATGATTATCAAGGAGCCGATTTTGATATTAGAATAGTAGCAGGTTCAACTCAACCAATAAATCGTTGGGCGCTATTAGACGAATATTTTAAATGGTATCAAGCTGGTTTAATTGATGATATTGCAATGTTAGAACAAACAGACATACGAAATAAAAAACAATTAGTACAAAGAAAAAGTATGTATTCTCAAATGCAATCACAAATTTCTTCTTATGAAGAACAAGTAAAAGACCAAGAAGGAACAATAGAGACATTAGAAAGACAATTAGTACAAGCGGGAATTAAAGATAAAATTAATGAAGGTACAAAAACATTAGATAGAACTTTAACCCAAACTCAAGCTGAACAGAAGTTATTGCAAGGTCGTATGAAAGACACTGTAGATTTAGCTAAAAAAGAAATGCAAATGCAACAGAAAAACAATGTTGCAAATAAAGATAAATAACTGTAAATTAAAAGGAGTACAGTATGAATGAAAATATGAACACGGACAACTTACTAGAAGATGATGCTATTAAAGCAGAAAATTCAGTAACCCCACAGGAAGATGATACTGTGGCTGAAGATTTTTTTTCTCAGCTTGATAAACAAGTTATGGGTGAAACACTAGACCAGCCAATTCAAGCTCAAGAAGAGCAAGTTCTCCAACAAGAACCTGTTCAAGAGCAACAAGCTCAACCAGAAATGGATGTAGCTAATTTAGAAAAGAGATATTCGGATTCTTCTCGAGAAGCTAAACGACTTAACACTCGTTTAAATGAGTTAGAACCTTATATGCCTTTACTAAATGCAATGAAAGAAGACCCTAATTTAATTTCTCATGTGAGAGGTTATTTTGAGGGTGGCGGCTCAGCTCCAACGAGTGTAAAAGAGCAACTAGGTTTAGACGAAGATTTTGTTTTTGATTATGACGATGCTTTGTCAGACCCTAATTCATCATCTGCGAAATTGTTTAACGCAACAGTAGATGGGGTAGTACAACGAAGATTGGGAGATTTTGCAAAACAACAATCCATGCAATCTCGTAAAGCTTCAGAAGAAGCAGCTTTTAAAACAAAGCACAATGTTTCTGAAGAAGATTATGAAGATTTAATGAATTATGCAAAATCACATAGACTTTCATTAGAAGATGTTTATTATTTAAAAAATAGAGATAACCGAGATACGCAAGTAGCAGGTAATGCTCGTGAAGAAGTAATACAACAAATGAAAAATGTAAGACAAATGCCAACAAGCGTTGCTTCTAGTGGGAATGTACAAAGAGAAGAAAAATCAGTAGACGATGCCGTTTTTGACAAGTTGTTAGCTCAAGGTGCTGGGTTAGATAAGTTAATGTAAACAAACCCATAAACCCTTAGGAGGATTATTATGGCTGACCAAGACTATCCAGTAGCAAGTCCTTTAGCGATAGCTACTAGTACTGGGTTAACCGAATCCTATCGTAATGATGTAGCATTGTCTACAGGTGATTTACGTAGAAGATACGACTTTAGTGAGAGATTTTCTGAATTGTCTCTTGCTCAAACTCCGTTCTTTAGATTAGTGTCAACACTAGCTAAAAAGCCAACGGATGACCCACAATTTAAATTCACAGAAAAAAGACACTCTTTTATGAAAAGATACGCATATTGTGTAGGTTTCAGAAAAGCAAGTGGAACAGTAGTAAACGATGCAGCTTTTAAAAAGCTAGCAGGTGATGCTGTTATTGACGCTGTAGGAAATGAATTACAATTAATATTTGCTTCAGATTATAAATCTGCAGGTAATTTACAAAATGTATATTCACAAACTAATGGCGCAATCAAAATTGGTGACGTAGCAACAAGACCTGAGTTTTTCCAAAAAGGTCAAGTAATTAAAGTGCCTACTACATCAACACCTGAAGGCGGTGCTCCAACTGATTATATGTTATTTAGAGTAACTGAAGTTAGACCATCAGGCGCAGGCGAAACACTTAACATTGGCGGTGGCTCAATTAATGCAGCAGAAGTTATTGAACTTAAAGGAAAGATTTTAAGATTTCCTACTGGTTCTTTAGAAAATGCGGCTATGAGAAGTGACGCTAACGTAGCAGCAGTAGCTTCATTAGATATTGCTGAAGACTTAGAAGGTAGAAGAAGTTACGTAGTGGGTAATGCTCACGAAGAAGGTTCTTCTCTAACTAACGAAGAGTGGAAAGACAATCCATATTCAACTGGCTATGGACAAACTCAAATTTTTAGAACTCAATTCGGTATGACTAATACTGCAAGAGCAACAGCTCTAAAGTATGAACCAAACGAATGGGCAAGAGTTTGGAAAGACAAGCTAATTGAACACAAATGGGATATTGAACACGCTGGACTATTTAGTACACAAGTGAGTCAAGACTCAATCGCACATACCCAAGGTGCAGTAGACTATGTTTTAAATTACGGAAACCTATTTTCTTGGACTAGCGCTAAGACTATAGACGATTTCTTACAAGACATGTCTAGATACCAAGACCCAAGATACAATCAAGACGCAGCTACAGTATTCTTATGTAGTACTGAAGTTTACACTTGGTTGCATAAACTAGGCGGATTCTTTAAACAGAATCTTGGCATTGGTCAAACTAATGCTGGTGCTTCAAATGCTGGAAATCAAGCATTATTTGGCGCAGACCTAGCGGTAACTGGTCGTAAAAAAGTAATGGGATTAGACGTAACTGAAATTTCTACAGTATATGGTAACATGAATGTTGCTAGATGTATTGCTTTAGATGGTTCACACGTTAAAATCTTAGCACTTAACATGAATCACGTTAAATACAGACCACTAGTTGGTAATGGAGTTAACAGAGACACTTCTATTTATGTCGGAGTTCAGAATTTAGAAAACTCAGGTGTTGATAAGAGAGTCGATATGATTCTAACTGAAGCTGGTTTTGAGTATATGATGCCAGAATCACACGCTATTTGGGTATAACCGAATAGATAATTTGCATTGGGTCTTTGTAGGTTCTTTACCTCCTTTCTCCCTACGGGGACCCATTTGCGAATAGGAGATATATATGAAATTATGGGAAAAAGTAAATAATATAACTGGAAACGCTTCTAAAGCTAGATTTTTAGTAGAACATCTAAATGCAGGTGCTAAATTTATTGTATCTAGTTTGCCTGAAAAGTTTTTATGGTCTATTGCTTCTGAAGTAGAAATTAATGGATTTGATAGTACTGGAGCAAGTGTTATTGGAAATGGTTCTGATTTAGCGTATGATAAGATATTAGCGGTGTATCGTAAAGATGGTGCTAAAAAAAGAATAGCATCAGAAATACCTCCAGCTAGTATACATTCTGCTGATGAATCTGATAGTTTGTCTTTCCCTACTAAAATGTTTCCAAAATATTATAAATTAAGTGGTAAAATATATATTAAACCAGACCCTGATTATAATGCACATGACCCAGCAGGTAGCAGTTTAGTGGATGCAACTTGCGATACTACAAGTGGAAATACAACTGTGGGAATAGACAACAATACAGCTTTAAGTGTTGGAATGAAAGTAAGTGGTTCAGGTATACCATCTGGAGCTACAATAGAATCTATTCCAGGCAATACTACTCAATTTGTATTATCAGCAGCTGCTACAGCAAGTGGTACAAATGCTACTTTGACATTTAGTCAAGTATATACACCAGTAGGAGGAACTCCAACAGGAGTTAGTTATTTAGGAGGAGATAAAGGAGTGATTGTTTATTCAGCTCCTCCAGTAATTGATGAAAATACTGATTCTTGGGTATTAACGGAATTTGAAAACGTAGCTTTATTATATGCAGCATCATTAGATATGCTAAGATTATCTACCTCAATAGATGCTGAAAAGATTTTTGAAGGAGGTATGGCTTCCGTAGACACAACAAGCAAAACAAGTTTGAGTGCAATTCATTGGCTAGAAGATGAAGACCCTGAAATGGCTAACGCAGTTATTCAAGCATCTCAAGGAAATTTAAGTATAGCAAACCAAAGACTTCAAACATCAGTTTCTTACTATCAAAGAGCTATATCTGAATTGCAATCTATTACTGGAGCTTTAGGAGCGCCTGAACAACAACAAAGAGCTCAAAGACAACAACAAGGAGCAACATCGTGAAAGTTTTAGAAATAATGGAAAGAGTTAATTCTCGTGATACTAATTTAGTAATTGCTTATATTAAAGACGCTATTTTACACATGCAATCAACTGGAGAAATTAATACAAAAGTTGAAAAAACAAATATAGTTAAAAATACTAGAGATTATGATTTACCAGCAGGTATGGTAGCTATAAAAAGTGTAAGTGTTTTAGACACAGAAGATGATAATAAATATAAAGCAATTAGAAGATTGCATAGTAATCCAAATACTACGGAGGACACTAATCCATGAGTTATGACACATATAGAACGTATGCTTATATTCAGCAAGGAAAACAATTACGTCTTTATAAAATAAGAAGAACTTCTGGAAGAGTAGTAGACAATCAAGGAAGAGTAACTGGTGGAGATGATGCTGAAATAATATATCCGAATGAAAATATTACTAATGGATTACGTATAGAATATACGGCAATTGAAGAACCTTTTGTAACTGGGAATCCTGAAACAACTAAAGATTCTAGTTTAAGTGAAGATACTAATCCTTCAGAATCGTCTCACGTAAATTTGAATAGAATGTTATGTTTAGCGGTAGTATGTTATGTTAAAGCTCAATTAGCAGAAAGAGCTGGAAGTTTAGAATTGAAAGAATATTATATGCGAGATTTTTATAAAAAAATGGCAGATAATGAAAGTAATAAAAATAAGGTATTTATCGCTAGTCCGATAAAAACTTTTGCAATTAAATAATAGGAGAAAACTATGGGTTATAAAGGACTTAATGATTACGCAGTACAAGAAAGTGTTGCTCCGTATATCAAAGCAGTAGTTGCAACGGGAAATGACCAAGACGCTTGTAGAGCCGTTCACATGAAAGGTACATCAGCAAACGTTAATTTAACAGTAAATGGTGTTGTAGTAGCATTTCATTTGTTAAAAGGACACACATATCCAATTTGTGCAACAAAAAGTAGTTCAACAGACGTAATACTTTTATATTAGGAGTAATAAATGATTTCAGCAAATCAATATCAAGATATAGAAATACAGCAAGGAGCTGACTTTAAAAATGTTATTACATTTGAAGCAAGTCATGGAATGGATACAGACAAGCAATTTGTAGGTAAAATACAAAAAGATTTTGCAAATAGTTCATTTACAGGACCTCAAAAAACTAATGCTAATGGTGGAGTAGTTGGAACACAGGCTAATGACAATGTTTGGGAAAGTGCAACAGTTACTCAAATATATTTTGATTTAGTTGCTAGTGTAACTGGAAATAGCGTAACTTTAACATTACCAGCTGAAGCAACACAATATTTTACAGATGATTTTGAAGGAGTGTGGGAGTTATCAGAAAAAGATGTAACAACTGCACAAAATCCTATTTATACAAGACATATACAAGGTGATGTAATTATATCTAAAAGTGCAATACAATTAGATAATACATGGAAAGCGGCTTCATAATGGCTATAAGTGCTAAAGTTACAACGAATAAAGCTGTAAAAGCTACTGTGCAAACAACAAGCGCTACAAAAAGCGTAGGTGTACAAAACTCTACTAAAGTTCAAGATAGTTTTAGTATTGATGCTAGTCAAATACCTATTAGTTTAGATAATAGCGATGCGACTAATGTTAGAGATGCATTAAACGGAACAGCAACAGCTGATGCTACACAAACATTAACAAACAAAACAATTAATGCTGATAATAATACACTCAGCAACGTAGAAGTAGATAATTTGAAAGCGGGGGTATTAGATACTGATTTAGCTTCAACAGCTGGTACTGATACAACATTGCCTAGTGCCAAGGCAGTAAAGAATTACGTTGATACACAAGTTTCGGGAGAAGATACTCTTGATGAAATGAATGATACTAACATAACAAGCCCAAACAATGGAGCTTTATTAAAATATGATAGTAGTAGTTCAAAGTGGATAGACGTAGATGATATTAACGGCGGAACATTCTTATAGGAGAATAAAATGAGCAATAGAATAAAATTAAAAAGAAATAGTTCTGCTGATTTTGATTCATCAACCTTGCCATCTAGTTTGCATTATGGTGAGTTAGCTTTTCAAAATTATCAGAAAAAACTATTTATAGGAAGATGTACAGCAGATAATCAAGCGGATAGTGGAGCAACAACAATACACTTACCATTATTATCTGATTTAACCGATGGTAATGGTCTTACAAAAACTGTAGCAAGTGGAGATACAGATAATAGTGTAACATTAGCATTAGATTTAAACGAATTAGGAACTGAATCAAGTATAGCACAAGCTGATTTTATAGCAATGGTAGACGCTGATGACAATGGTTCACAAAAAATTACTTTTAGTAATTTAGAAGATACTATTTTTGGCAATGTTAGTTCTGACATTACTATAGCAGCAGGTGGAGCGGCAACTATTGGAGCAGACAAAGTTCATGGAACTATGTTAAACACGGATGCAGCTGATACTTCAACAATAGAATTATCAAGCGATACTTTATCTGTATTGAAAGTACCAAATGCATTAACTGCGGGTACTGGTATAAGTTCAGCTGGAACTTTTGATGGAGCAAATGCTAGAACAATATCTATAACTCCAGCACAAACAGCTATCACATCTATAATTAATACTTCACTTAGAATGGGTAGAGCAGCAGATACTGAATATATAGATTTTGGTACAGACAATGAAGTCAGAATTGCGGCTAATAACATTCCTATGATTAAAGTTATAGATGCTACACAAGATTTAGTAGAAATTGGACCTGGAAGTACTGATGTAGATTTTAAAGTATATGATTCAAGTGGAAATTCTGCATTTAGCGTACAAGCTAGTGATGGTGCAGTAACAGTTGCTGGAGCATTAACTACTAATTCAATTAGCACAACAAACTATATTGGTACAAATGTAGTAGCAAATACTTACAAATATAATAATAGTGGTAGTGCTGGGAATACTGCATTTACAATTGGAGCAAGTGGAGGAGTTAACTTTAATGCAGCAATGACACAAAGTGCAAACTCTAAAATTTCAGTAGATTCAACATCTGGAGCTATTTTAAGATTATATTCAGCTAGAACTGATGTAGATGTATCTAATGTGTTAGGAAGAATTGACTTTGCAGCCGAAAATGAATCAGCTGGTTCAGATGCTGTAGCTCTAGCAGCTTCTATTGAAGCAAAAGCGGCAGCAGACTTTACGGCAACCGCTAACAAAACTGATTTAATATTTTATGTTGGCGAAAGTGGTACTGCTGCAGAAGCAATGAAAATTGGATGGGACAAAAAAGTTACCATTCAAGGTGATTTGCAAGTAGATGGTACTACAACTACTGTCAATTCAAGTACAGTAACTGTTGATGACCCTATATTTACATTAGGCGGAGACGGAAATGCAGGTTCTGACGATAACAAAGATAGAGGTATTGAGTTTAAATATCATACTGGAAGTGCAGCAAAAGTTGGATTCTTTGGATTTGATGATACTGATTACAAATTTAAATTTATTCCAGACGCTAGTAATTCTAGCGAAGTCTTTAGTGGTAGTGTAGGTAGTGCTGAGTTTAATGATGTAGAAGCAGCTACTATTACAAGTGCTACTATAGATTGCGGAACTTATTAAGGAGTTAAATGTCAAATACGATTAAAATTAAAAGAGGTTCAGGAACCCCTTCTGGTTCAGATTTAGCCGTATATGAATTAGGTTATGAAACTGGAACTACTACTTTACATATTAATGACAATGGCACATATCGTGAAATAGGTGGTACTACTTATTCAGCAGGAACAAACATATCCTTATCAGGCACTACTTTCAATGTAGATGATGCCTTTCTAAAGAATGATGCTAATGATACTACAAGTGGAACAATAACTGCTGCTGGATTTACTACAGCGGGGAACTTAACCCTTGGTGGACATGCAGTAAATGATATTGATATTGGTTCTGAGTTCGTTGATGCTGACGACCATTTAATGACATCAGGTGCAATCAAAGAAAAGATTGAATCTTATAATTATTTAACATCTTCTTCGTCTATTTCATCTTTATCTGCTACTGATGATAGAGATTTTAAACCTAATACTATTGATACAAGTGGACAAGTAAGAGCATATTTTACAACATTAGAATGTATGACTGGTAGTGCTGGAAGTGATTATCAAGATATGTTGGTATTGGACACTTATTCAGATGGAACTGGTGGAGATAGCAATGCTTTAGTATTTGATAAAAGCACTCATAATATTTATCATTATTTGGCAGACCAAGCAGCATCAACTTGGGGAACTCCAAAAAGATTAGCTTATATAGAAAATGGTTCTAACAATAGAGTAATGACTGCATCAAGTTCTTCTACAGTAAATGGAGAAGCTAATCTTACTTTTGATGGAAACCATTTAGATATTACAAGTGGACATTTAGTTCTTCCTTATGGAGAAATAAATGATGCAGGAACTGATTTAAATATTGTAGGAACTAATGCTATAACATTACAAAGTGAAAGTGGAACTGCTTTAACAATAGCAAATGCCTCAACTGACGTAACCTTTGCGGGTGGAATTGTGCTTGGTGGGCATACAATGAACGATATTGATATTGGTTCTGAGTTCGTTGATACCGATGACCACTTAATGACTTCTGGAGCAATCAAAGAAAAAATTGAAGCATATGGCTATTCGGCTAATGCTATTGAAAATAGTGGAACTTGGAATGGTGCAGGATTTGGTGGAAGTAGATATAAAGGATTAACTATAAATAGTGGAGAGCTATCAATACAAAGAGACCATCCAAATAATGGACAAGTATCTTTATTAGTAGATGGTGGTTATAGTGCTGGAGAAAACAATGGTTTTTGGAGTTTATACTCAGGCAATGATTGGGGAAATAGAGTAGGCTTTTATTCAAATGGTAGTGGTGTAGGTATATTTAATACCACGCACGCATCAGGAGATTGGAATTTCCAGGTTAATGGTAGCTCTAAAATGTATATTGATGGAAGTGCATCACGAATTGGTATTAATAGCACATCTCCAGATTCAACTCTTGATATTACAGCAAGCGGTGTACATGGATTGGTTATTAATCAAGATGGAAGTAATGCTGATATATCATCAAGATTATTATTCAAAGAACAAAATTCAACAATAGCACTATACAATACTGGAGATACTTTTAGTTTTAGAACTGGAGCAACTATAGGCAGTACAAGTGGAACTCAAAGATTTTATGTAAATACAAGTGGAGCAAGTGTAGTAGGAGATTTAGGAGTTTCTGGTAATTCAATATTACAATATGGATTAGTTGTTAATGAAGGTGGACATAATGCAGATTTTAGAGCAGAAGGTGATACACAAGCAAATCTTTTAAAAGTAGATGCTTCGGCTGATAAAGTTGGTATAAACGAAGGTTCTCCAAGTTATAAACTTGATATAAATGGAGATTTAAGAGTAGTTGGTAATGGCGACCACATGATTAGATTTACTAGAAGTGGTGCTGATGTAGTAAGTATAGAACAAGATAGTGCTCAATTATATTTTTACAATAGAACAACAAGTAAAGTAATGTTTTTAATGTCTGAAACTGGTAGTGCAAAAATAGGTTATAATAGCAACCCTACTTTTGAAATAAGAAACACAGGTACTAGTGCTGGCAATGGAGGTATACTTAGTTTTGGGCATAGTCAAGATAGTTCAACAACAGCTATGGCAAGAATATCAGGTTATCTTGCAGATGGAAGTGCTGCAGGTAGAGCTGGACATTTAAGATTTTGGACTTCAAGAGCTGGTAGCGATGAACTTGCTATGCAATTACAAAATGATAATAAATTAAGATTATATCAACCAGGAGATACAAGTGATTATGGAGAAATGTATGTAGATGATGATAGAGTACATTTTCATGCAGCATCTGGAAATTATCATAGATTTACAACTGACCATGGATACATAGAATTAGGACCAGCTAATAGTAGTTGGGGACATTTTAATACCGATAGAAACAAATTCTATTTTAATAGACAAATTACAGTAGATAGCGGTATTATTACTTCATATGATGAAGATTTAAGTTTAAGAAGAACAGATGCTAGTGCTAATAGAATAGATATTTCAGATGGGTATTCAAGAATTATATGTGGAGATGGAGAAAAGTTTAGAGTTTCTAGTGATGGTAGAGTTAATTACAATGGTTGGACTGGAGTAGACCACATTACAGTTAGAAGTAATGGACATACAAATTCAGGAAGTGCAAATACATTTTATATTAAGTTTTGTACAGTTGTAGTAGATAATAGTCCAGCTAACTACAATGGAGTAAGTTTAAGTGGAAAAATTTACAATGGAGATAATAGTCATGGTAATTGGATTGACTGGTCTGTATGGTTTAATAATGGATTAGATAGTGGCTCAATATCACATGGTGGATATATGCGTTCTAATGGCGCACATTGGATTAGCAATATATTTGTACAAAGAACTGCTGGTGATGGAGAAATTGACAATGGTAGTTGTACATACGAATTGTATTATGATATAAATCAAAATTGGGCTAATAATTTTTATAACGTAGCTACTGAAGTACATTATCCTAGTGAAGGTAAATTTAATGTTACTTGGAATCACGACCAATCAGAAGTTACATCATTACCAGGTACCGAAGTTGTGAATATGCAAACTAATCATTATGATGACGGAAATCAAACATTAGTACAAAGTGGTGCAGTTGGTGCTCCTTCTTATAGTTTTTTAGCAAGTAGAAATACTGGTATGTATCGTGGTGGTACTGATATAATAGATTTTGCCTGCGGTGGTGTTCGTAGACTTAGAATAGAAGCAGACGGAGATTTAGTTTTAAGTAGTGATGGTAGTTCTCAAGGTGCAAATATACATCGTGTAGGTGGTGTATATTTTACTTGGGATAGAGATAGTTATGGAACTGCAAATGAACATTCTATAAGAAGTAATTCTGACAATATAATTATTAGTAGTTATGATGACGTTACTATTAATTTAGATAGTAATAACAATGATGCTTCTGAAACATTTGATGTTAGAAAACATGCTACTTCATTAACTGGTGGTACGTTATTATTCCAAGTAGATGGAGCTGGTTTGTGTAGTTCTTATGGAGGATATGGAAGCATAGATGGTTCAGCAGGTAGTCCTTCATTTAGATTTAATAATGATGCTGATACTGGTATGTATAGGAAAACAGCTAATCAAATAGGATTTAGTACTGCTGGAGAAGAACAAATGTATCTAGCAGATGGTTCATTACACATTGCACAACCAGTAAGAATACAATTTGCTAATGACCAAAGAATATTTGACAATGGTAGTGGTGGGCTAAAAATAGGAGCAGCTTCACACGAATTACAATTTTATGCAGGGGGTAGTGACCCTATGCAATTTTATACTGGAGGTATAAGCGGAACAGAAAGAATTAGATTAGAGTCTGGTGGAGATTGTCATTTTGACCAAGATGTAATTGCGTTTTCTACAACACCATCAGACAAAAGATTAAAAACTAATATCAAAGAAATTAATTATGGTTTAGAAACCATTATGAAACTAAATCCAAAAGAATATGACTGGAAAAAAGACGATAGACACGATATAGGATTTATAGCTCAAGAAGTAGAAGAAGTAATTCCTGAAATTGTAAAAGATAAAAAACATTTTGATGAAAATATAAAAACTTTGGATTATGAAAAATTGACTGCTGTATTAATTAAAGCAGTACAAGAACAACAACAACAAATAAACGAACTCAAGGAGAAGTTAAATGGCTAAAGTAATAAATGCGGTAGACGCTGCAGCAGAAGCAACAAAAATGGTTAAAATTCAACATACTAAAGTAATGAAAAATGCAAATGGTAATGATGTTACTGTTTTGGATTGGGAAGAAACTAAAAGTGTAGATGTAGCTATTTCTGATGCAGAAACTGAGAAAGCAAGTCTTGAAGCAAAAATAGCAGAATTGGATGCTGATTTAGTAGAATATAAAAAAATTAAAGGCTAATAATGGGCGTTACAGTAGGAAGTACTAATGTAGGATTGTTTAGTCATGGCTCGGCAGTAGGTGAAGCTACTGTTGTTCAGGAAACAGCAGATATTAGTTTAAAAGGACTATCTACTGGTGGAGAAGGTATGACTTTCGCAGCAGATGGTGGACCTGGAGATACATTTGAAAAGATTGGTGGTACTAATAGCGACTTTCAATCTACTCAAGCAGATATTACAGCATCTCAAACAGCGGCTATAGAAGCAGCTCCGTATAAAATGTCTGAGCTTATAGGTGGAGAACACGTTGCTGGTGGAGGTCCTGGTCGATGAAGGGATACGCATATGCAGCAAATTATACAATTAAAGAAGATTGTATTATAGACGAAGCTACTGGGTGGGATGTAATGTCTACTTGGGAAACTCCTATTATGCAAAAACACGCTGATATAGTGTGTGCTAATGGTGGACATATATTAGAATTTGGCTTTGGTATGGGTATTAGTGCTGGTTTAATACAAGAAAAAGATATTGAATCACATACGATTATTGAGATTAATGACAACATATATGATGCATTAGTAGAGTGGGCTAAAGATAAACCTAATGTAATACCAGTCAAAGGCGATTGGTATGACGATATACCTACTGATAAAAAATACGATGGTGTATTTTATGATGGTTTTGGTGATATGATAAATAAAAGATATTTTCCTACCAGAATAATGCAACATTGTAAAGAAGGGACTATACTTACTTGGTATAATAATTTTTTACAAGAAGAAAGTCAGTATGACGGAGTACAAAAATACATTAAAAAAGTACACGAAATACAACAATTTGAAAGAAAGAGTAGGATAGATTTTGAATCAGTTAATTTAACAATACCTGAAAAGGCTAGAGTAGATTGGTACTTAAAAGGCGAAGGTAATACTTATTATGCACCTAAATTAATTGTGGATAATAATGATTTAAATTAATAAATTAAAGCACTATTAATAGTAAATAAGGAGAAACAATGGCTAAAGAACAAGATAAAGCAAAAGAAATAGTACAAGAACCTATCAATTTAGAAGAACAATTGAAGGTAATTGAGGCTCAAATTGCTGAATTGCGTGGAACACACAACTACATAAATAGTCTTTTACAACAAGGCTTTACAGTTGTGCCACCAGCTGAAGCTGAAAAGTAGAAAAGAGGGGGGAGTTAATTCTCCCCCACTTTAACCTTTAGATTACGGAGATAACATGGAAGTAGGAAAAGACACTAAGTTTAGTCTTACAATTGAAACAGCAATTAGTATTCTAGTTTCTGTTGGTATGGTTATTGGTATGTGGTTTACTCTTCAAGCGGATATTGAAGAAGCAAAAGAACTACCAGTTCCAGAAGTGGGTCGTACAGAATATGATTTAAAAGACCAAATGATACGAAACACCATCATAGAAACGCAAAAAGATGTAACAGAAATGAAGGAAGAGCAAAAAGAAATGCGTGATGATGTCAAAAATATCGAACGTATGATGATGCAACAAAACTAATGAGGTACAGAGATGAACTTATATTATGGTATTTTATCGTTACTTGGTTTGTCGTTGTGGCTTACGCCATTACACTCACAAGGTAAACTAAAAGATTTAACACAAATACAGTTATTAAGTCAAGACGAATGCGTTATAGTTCAAGTCAATGCAGACTGGAATATTAAAGCTTCTATAGATTTAGGTAGATTAAAAAATTGTAAATGGTTTAACGCAAGTATAGACGATAAACAATATGGTGCTATTATAGCTAATGAATGGAAAATTAAATCAGTTCCTACAATTATTATGTTTGAATATGGCAAAGAAATAAAAAGATTTGAAGCAGGTTTATCATTTAACCTGGACAGCGATAAGATAAAAAAAGAAATAAATGACGAAATTGATGAAATAATGTTAAGGAGATTCCAATGATGTATTATTTGAGTTTGTTTTACAAACAAATATTAAGTTGTCTATTATTAGTAGGCACTTTATCGGCACAAGACTTCTTTAAGTTTAGCACTATATACGGTGCATATAGCTTTAGTAGTCCAATAACTAAAGAATTGCAATACCAAGTGTCAGGTGGGCAGTTACAGGAACTACAACAAGAGTTAGATGACCATACAGTTATGACTTTTGGTATTCGTAAACTTGCAAGATTTGGTTATGAAAATAAACCTGAAGTTTGGTATACTGGTAAAGAAGCGCCTATTAATGAAAGTGCCGCTATCGGTAATGTTCCTACAGGCTGGGAATATGTAATAGAATATTCAGACCACAAAGAATTTGAAGAAGAGTTTACAAATAAACAATTTATGCTTAGATATATGGGTGAGCATTTTATTGCAAAAGCAAATTACGACTTTAGAGGATTAGAAGATGTAGAGTTTGCAGGTTTAGATATGAGAGTAAAAAAAGATTTTGGTAATCTTGCTTTATCTATGGGCGTTGCAGGTAGAAGCCATCCAGCGTATTTAGACTTTAGACCTATTGATTTATGGTGGGATGAACAAGGTATAGATACTAGTGAATATATTCCATTTTGGGAATTTGCTTATTTCTATGGATATACAGATTCTTTTGAGCAACAATATACTCAATATGGATATGAATATTATGATTATTTATGGTGGGATGCTGAAGGCAATCTTGTAGCTACATCAGATGACCAATTTTATAAACAAATCTATGGTCAAATTGTAAGAGAATATAACGAAGAGTATGCAAAAGACCTTGGTTATCAAAACGAATTAAGTTTATCAATTGGTGCTGACTATTACAAATATATGCCTAATAATTGGTTTCACTTTTGGGCTACCGCATATCCAGTAACAAAGGGTATGTCTGATTATTCATTTAATTACGATGTAGCTGAAAATGGAATGGATTATGATTTAGGTTTAGTGTATGGTTGGAAACTTAGTAAAAAGTTTGGTATTTTTTTAGAAGGAAGATATTTAAGTATGTACGATGTACAAAGTTATGAATCCAAGGTTGGATTCAATTGGTTAATATATTAATGATAGGAGAAAATATGGTAGGATTTATAGTAGGATTAGCTTTAGGCTTTGGTCTTCATTATGCACTATTTTGTGCTGATGATTTAAAACAAAGATGTAAAAAATGTTTTGAATTTGCAAAACTTAAAGCAAAAGTTGTAAAAGCAAACAAAAAAAGAAAAGGTAAAAAATAATGCCTAAGTTAAATGTAGTTGCTGGTATTATTGATAAGGTTGCAGGTCATGTAGACAAATTTACTTTAGACAAACAGGAGAAAGCTGAATTAATTGCAGAAATTAACAAAGCACAAATGGAAGTTAATAAAGTAGAAGCTGGTCATACAAGTATCTTTGTTGCGGGCTGGAGGCCCTTCACGGGCTGGATATGTGCCACAGCATTAGGGTATCATTTTTTATTGCAACCTTTACTTACATTTATTATGTATAGTTTAGGAAATGAAATTGTATTACCAACCTTTGATATGGGTACTCTTACAACAGTACTTCTCGGAATGCTCGGTCTTGGGGGAATGCGCAGTTTTGAGAAGGTGAAAAGAAGTGCCTAAACAAGAATTTAAAATATTAGGATTTCATGGTGGTATTAATGACAATACAGATTCTAAAGATATTCGTGATATTGATATGCCTGAAGCTAATGGAGTTTCTACTAGTAAAATAGGTAAATTAATAGGTATAGGAAATCTAGATACTGCTTTAACGGGGTTAGCAACATCTGATAACGTTGCAGTAGATATAGAACCTGGATATGGTTTATTTCATTTTTCTACAGATTATGAAGACGGAGAAGCTAATACATCGGAAGATTGGTTAGCTATTTACGACAAAGCTAACAATCGTATTAGATTTTATTATAGAAATAAAGACGGAGGTAGCCCTAGTTTTTCTAGTAGCGTAGTTACTACTGGAGGAGCTATAAAACCTAATTATTATTATGCTGATGGAATGTTAAGAATATCTGATTCTTCATTTAGTCAAGTTAGCAAATGGTTTGGATATATAGATTCTATTTTATATTGGACTAAGGATACTGGTAATACTAATAATTTGCAAGATATTACTAAATGGGATAGCGGACATCAAGAATTAAAAAGTTTAAATGTATTACTAGGAGGAGAGTTGCACTTAGAAGATGGCTCTTCTGCTAGTCCAGATGCAACTAAAGTTGGGAATGGAACTACTAAAAAACTTATATTATCTTATTGGACTAGTGAAGGGGGAGAATGGAATGGTAATTATATTTTTGGAGTTACTCCAATATATATGGGAGAACAAGAAGGTCCTATATCTACAATATATAGTAATTTTTTAAATAGAGTAGAAGAAACAATACCTTTTTATAACAATGAGGTTTCTTTTCAAGTTTTTATTCCTATGGGAACAAGCGCTACAATAGGTAATGAAACTCATTTATTAGGCGATTCAAGAATTATAGGATTAAATTGGTATTTTAAAGAACAAGGTACTGAAGATTGGATATATTTAATGAACACAGATTTACGAGAAGGTGGAAAACATTATTGGAAAGCTTATAATGCTACAGCTGAAACTGGTTATGGTTATTGGGTAGGAGATACTCCAGGTGGAGCAAATGCTAATTCAGAAAGAGAAGGAATAAGAATATATAATACTACTAGTACTAATAGCAATATATCTTTTCATGATACTAGTAGCGGTAGTGGAACTACTTGGATGACTGATGGCTCTAATAGTACATACGACTCTAATGATACATATGATACTAACACACAAGGTCTGTCATATAAACAAGTATATTTAAGAGTAATTTTAACAAACAATACTACAACTGGTTTTGATGATAGGTATGGTTTTATAAGAGTTTGGGGTGGAGCAAATAGCCCTATTTATGTTAACAATGCAATTAACGCTAGTGGCAATTTAACAAAAATACCTTTAAAAACTGATTCTGGCGGGGATACATATTATATACCTTTAACATTGCCTGGCGCTGGAACTGATAGAGAATTTAGAGTACAAGTATTAAATGAAAATTTTGAAACTATAGCCGATAGTGATATATATACTATGACTATAGCTAATAGCGGAGCGGTAGAACCAGATGATTACGAACAACAGGTGGAAATATAATGGCTAATTATGCAGTAATGAATCCAGGAAAATATCATTTAGGAGTACCATTTAATTTTCCTCCTTTACAAAATAGAAGATTAAATCAACAATATTTAATTAAAAATATATCATGGAAAACTTCTACGTTAATTGGTAGAAGACTTTATGTTGGAAATGTGCAAATAACAGATAAAGATAATAAAACTAGAACATTAACAGATAGTATATTTAAATCTAAAGCTGGTCAATTTGATGTATTTACTACAGATAGAAGAATTGATGTAGCGGTAGGAGATGGTGAAGACATAGTAAGATTAGCTTCATATGCAGATAGACTATTACAATTTAAACAAAATACTTTAACTATTATCAATGCTACTAAATCTGATGAAATGTTAGAAGCTACTCATAGATTTAAAGGAGTTTCTCATCATAACGCAGTATGTGAAACTGATTACGGTGTTGCTTGGTGTAATCAACATGGAGTTTATCTTTATAATGGTAGGCAAGTAGGTGAATTATTAATGAACGAAGGTGTTCGTTTTATATCAGAAAGTAAATGGAATGCTTTTTATAAAGATGGAGAAACTATGATTGGTTATGTTCCACAAAGTAGACAATTATTATTAATTAAAGGAGTAAGCGGTTCTAATACTGGAGATATAATGGTTTTTGATATGGTTACTTCTTCTTGGACAGAAGCAACTGGTAGGTTAGGAATTGAACACAAAACAAATTTAGTAAATATGTGGGATGGAAAATTAATTTATGGTTATGAAAGCGATACTAACGAAGCAACAATAAAACCTTGGAAATCAGATTGTTCAATAGCAATTGATAATTTTAAAGTACAAACTAAAGATATGAATTTTGGAAATCACGCTAAAAAGAAAATTACAAAAGTTAGAATTACTTATAAAGGCGCATCAGGCGGAAATATAAATGTTTTACCTAAGTATATAGTTGACGGAGGTTCTACTCGCCATTCATTTCAAGATTCAAATGGTAGTGCTATAACAAACATAGCAGGGAATGCCAATTGGAGCGAAATAGAGCTATATACAGACACTTCAATTGCTGGGAACGTTAGAAGTTTCGCAATAGAGCTTACAGACGCTTCTGGGCAAGATGTAGCAAGTGATTTTGAAATTAACGATATAACTGTAATATATAGACAAAAGAGTGTTAAATAATGAAAGCAGCAGAAGAAAAATTTCAAAAAGTTAATAAAACAAGCGTAGGCGGCGGTGAAGTTTATGATTTTTTAAGAGCAAGTAGAAGACAAAATCAATTAACTCAATATAAACCTAGATTTGTTAACGAAATACCTATGGGAAATGTAGGAAAAGAAGGAGATATTCTTTATTATCAAAATCCTTCAAACCTTAATAAAGTAGAACAATATGTAAAACAAAACGGAGAATGGATAAATCTATCTATAGGTAGACCAATTTCAGACTCTGCAAAAGTTAGAAAATTTATAAAAGCAAAAACAAACAGTTAAAAGATAAAACAGTTGTATATGAATAAGAAAATGATTAATTTTATTGTAAAATCTTAAAGGAAATTAATTTATGGCTAAAAAAGGTATAAAATCTAGTTACGTAAGAGCTTCCGAATCTATGGCTAATTATAAAGCCAGTATGTACGATGTAATGACTCAAGGTAAAATAGGAGAAATGCAATTACAAAGTATGGAAGATAAAGCTAATCAAAATCAAAGACTTTTAGAAGCTAGTGCAGAAGTTGTAAATTATTTTGAAGGTCGTAATCAAAGAATGGCTAATAGAGAATTAGTAGAAAAAGGAGTTGCTATTGCTGAAAATAATCTAAAATTGAAAGTAAATTATGATAAAGTTACGCTAAAAGATGTTTTAGAAAAAAAATCAAAATTAACTGAAGTAGGAACTGAAACTTTTAAATTTGGAAATAGAACATTTACAGAAGCTCAATTAATAGCTTTAGCAAAAACACATGAAAAAAATGAAATGGCGTATTTAGCGGGAGAAGATGTTCCTGAGCCAGCACCAATTAGTGATACTAGCGGATGGACATACGAACAAGGAGAAACTAAAGCAATAGAAGGAACAAGTCCTATGTCTTTTAAAATAGCAAATGCTATGACTGAAGAAAACGCTTTTAACGCAGCTGAAGATATATATGATTTAGGAGGAAATCGTAATGAAGATAATTTTACTGGAGGTATTTATCAATGGTCTGCTAGAAATGCTATTGTAAATGCAATGTGGGAAGACAACCCAAATATAACTGGACTTAGCGAAGATGAATATGAAGATTTTCAAAATTTATCTAAAATTTCTTTAAGCGATGTTTCTTCTGACGTAGAAAAGAAAAATGCTAATAAAAAATTAAAAGAATATTATATGAAAGTTAGCGATAAGAATAGTTGGGCTCAAATAGCTCCTTATGTTCGTACAGCTGAATCTTCAGACAATCAATATGCTATAAATAAAAATAAAGAAGGTAGAGGTTTTGATATTGGTCCTTATCAAATTAATACAAGATGGATATTAGATGGACCAGATAGTTATAAATTTAATGCAGATGGTGAAACTTTGTATAGTGCATGGTCAGCGGTAAATGATAGCTTACAATCTGGTTTAGAAAATTATGAAGCTCCTGTAATTCCTTCAGAAAATTTTGGTAAAAAAGAAGGGTTTGATATGGGAGATTTATTTGGAGATAAAAGTATTTTTAATAAGTATGAAAACCAAGAAACTATAAATCCTTTTGGAGATGAAAGATATAAAGTTTTACAAGATTATGGTATTATTGATGAAAATTGGAATTTATACGATATGAATTTAGGAGATAAATAATGCCAGTTAATGAAAATTTTTTCCCAGCAGCTAATTTAGCAATAAGTGGATTTAGTATCCTTAAAGGAGCTGGAGACACAGCTAATATGGCTAAAAATGAAATTCAAATGAATAATTTGCAATTGGGAATGCTTGGTGATAGTTTAGAATTAGCAGAAGATAGTTATCAATCTCAACTAGACCTTGCAGATGAAAGTTTTAAAAACACATTTCAAGATTTAGGAGTTCAATCTGGAATGTTGTGGGAAAATATTGGTCAAACTATGGATAAGACTTTAGACGTAAGTAAATTTCAAAATTATGGACAATTTGATTCTAACTTAGATATAATGTCTAGACAAAATAGACAAAAGTTTCAATCGGAAATAGATAATTTAGGTATAGCTAGAGAAAAAGCTAAAGGTCAAGCTGAAGAATTTATTATTGGAGCTAGAAATAATATAGAAAATCAAAAAAAATTATTAAAAAAGAAAAATCAACAATTAAGAAAAAAAGATTCAATATGGGAAAATTTAAACCCATTTGGTTAGGATAATTATGGCTATTGAATACGCAAATATATTAAGAAGTTTAAATGCTATGCAAGAAAGTAGAGCTAGAAGACAACAAGCAGATGTTGATTCTGCGTTAAGAGGATTGCAATTAGCTCAACAAGATAAACAATTTGAACAAGAATTAGCTTTTAAAAGAGAACAAGAAGTTAGAGCTAGAGAACAATTTGAAATAGAACAACAAAAGTTTTTTATAAATCAAGCTACTACTTTGGCTGAACAAAATAAAGTTTTAATGGATGAACAAGCCTCTATGGTTTGGGATACTGTGTTTAGACCTTTTCACGATAATTATATGAAAGAATTTGATGCTGATAGTAAACAAATTGTTTATAAAGGAAAGAAAAAACATAACAATTTAATAAAGGCTTTAGAAGAAGCATATCCTAACATGACAAAACAACAAGCTACTAGCATAGCTTCTATGATGGGTACTGTTAAAATTGCTGGAGGTAAAAACACAGCAGTTATGGACACTCTTATGAAAACTTGGACTGCATATACGGGACAAGAATTAGGAGATGCTAAAGCATATAGAGAATATAAATCTAGATATGATGCTTTAATTAACGAAGTAGACCAAATACAAGAAGGTGATTATGAGTTTGAAAGAAGCAAATATACAGGAGAAGTAGCTGGAGATGAAATAATTGGAGACGAAAGTCCTGAAATAATTGAAATAGATGAAGAAAAAGCAGTTAAAGTATTAGACAATATGGATAAAAATGAATTAATGACGTATATAGCAAATAATAATTTAAACGTTGAAGATGTTATGCTTAGTGATATTGGAACTAAATATAATTTAGCAAGCTATAGAAATGAATTAAAAACTTTTGACCAATTGCAACAGAAAAATGTGCCAATGAATGCTCAAACTATGAACGAATTTTATAGACATAATTTAGACATAAGAAAAGAAGAACTTCAAAAATCTATAAGTGCTTTATCGCAACTTAATCAAGAACATAATTATAAATTAGGCTTGTTAAAAAGCGAACCAACTCAAGCGCAAATAGCTGCTGGGACTCAGTTTAAATATACTCCTGGACAACAAAGTCAATATGAAGTAGAAGCTTTATTGTTAAATATGCAAATAGGAATGTTAAAAGAAGAAATAGACGTAAATCAATCAAACTTGTCAACTGCAATAACTCAAGCAACCCAAGCTGTTATAGAAAAATACCCAGTATTAGAACAAGGATTTTAAACTAATTAAATAATATGCCAGATTTTAACGATTTTAAGAAAAACACTTTACAAGAGAATTTACAACAATCTCTATCTGATGCTATAGATAATGTTAATACTAGCACAAACATAGATGTTGAACCTCAAGCTGGACCTACTGTTATAGGTGGAAATATAGAAGAAAAATCTATGTTTCAAGGTTTAGGTAGTGGTTTATGGGATTTTACAAGAGAAGCAGGTCAATCATTTGTAGACACAGCAGCTTTTGGTATTCCTAGTGCAGTTACTGGTTGGGACCCAGCTGATGACGCAGGAGATAGTTTAGGAGGTAAGATAGGTCAAGCTGTTGGTGGAGCTGCTGGATTTTTAGTTCCATTTGGTCTTATAGGTAAAGGTGTTAGAGGAGCTGGTAGAGTATTGGCTGGAACTAAATCTACTACAGCCGTAGAAAAAGGACTATCTAAAGCAGTTGAAGATGTTGTAAAAAAATCTGGAGCGTTAAAATATTCTAAAGGAGCTGAATCTACTGTAAAATCTGATGATATTCTTCAATCTTTTAACAAACACGTATTAGGAGAATTTACTAAACCTATTGCTAATTTTGATAAAGCCTTTAAAACAGCTGCTCAAAAGAACGAATTTTTTACAAGTTTTAATAAAAACGCCTATGAAGAATTAATGAACCTTGCTAAACAAAAAGGTTTTCAAATAAATGGTAAGCAAACTAAGGAAGCGCTAGAAACTGTATTAAAAGAATTTGATATGCCAGGTAGACCAATTAGTGGTATGGCTGGGTTAATAGCTAAAAAACTTGGAGATGGACCTATAGCTAATTTTTATAGTCATTTAGCGGAAGAAGCTATTACGTTTGGTATTGTAGAAAATATGATGCATGGTATTGATGTTGCTTCTGGTGAAGTAGATGCTGATTTTATGGGAACAACTGCACACGCAGTTCTTATGGGACACGCTTTAGGTGCAGTTAGATTTATTCCTGGAGGTGTAGATGGAGGTATGTTAGGCATTATGAGAGGAACTGCTCCTCAAAGAATTTCAAGGCTTATAAAAGAGTCTGATACATACGCTATGAATTATGATTTGACTACAAGAGCTGGTCAAAAAGCAATTTTACAACAATATTCAATTTTTGCTAATATTAAAGATATGCCTATTCGTGGAGGACCATTTAATATTTTCTTACAAAACGAAGCTATGCGTGCAACACGTATTAATAGTAAAATGAAATCTGGTGATTATACTTTTAGAAATTTAAGAGATATTATTAATAAAAAAGGTAGAGCAAACACTAAAGAAAAAGTAGCTGCAGCAGAATTGATGCAACATGGATTAAGGTCAACTCATTCTTCAATGCGTAAAGAATGGAATCAATTGTTTATAAAAGATTGGGCAAAAGATATTGCTGCAAGTAGTCCTCGTATGTTTATTGGTGGTGTTACTATGTCTGGTGGTCCACAAGTTGTATTTTCAGATGAAGTAAGTTTTGACGATAAAATTATTAGTATTATGATGGGTGCTTTCTTAATGAAAAATGGAAAAACTCTTCAATATAAAAACAAAGTAGACGGAACTTATGTAGATTATCATCCGTTAGGAATAAAACCTTTAAAAGATTTTGATAGTCGTTTAATAGAACAAGAACAAATGCTTAAAGCATTAGGAGCAGATACTACAGATAATCCAATATGGTCTAATTTAGCTGTAAAAGCTATACACGAAAACAATACAAGTAGTATAGCAAGAGAATTAAATCCAAGCGATTTAGATGCAATAGCTCCTTTAATAAATTATGCAGCAAATAGTAAGCTTATTGTTAAAGCTGATAGAAAAATTACAGAACCAAGTAAAAAAGCTAAAGGAAGTATTGGAGGCGAATGGGGAGAAATATATGCCGAATTTGCATCTCACACAAATAAAGAATCTATAATAGGTGAAGGTAAAAGACTACAAGAATGGAGCGAATTATCTTTAGCAAAAAAGAAAGCATTCCGTAAAGAAATGTTAAGACAAAAAATTGAAACTACAGAAGATATATTTGAAATGTATGTTCAAGCAAACAATAAAAATATAACTGAAATACAACAAGCTAATCAAGAAACTGTAGAGGGTGTAGCTAATATTTTTGGAGGATTTAATAAAATTCCAACTGATAGCGGTAGACAACAATTAAAAGAAATTAAAGTAGTTGGTAATGCAAAATTAACAGACGCTGAGACTACAGCTATACTAGAATACAATTCATTAGTAA
>Ga0163180_10000369_pt1 | contig 26182 bp, 29 predicted proteins | sample AtlANTMetagenome_2_FD_109647 | JGI IMG/M metagenome (GOLD analysis project Ga0163180, IMG submission 109647) | Marine eukaryotic phytoplankton communities from the Atlantic Ocean - Atlantic ANT 4 Metagenome | ecosystem: Environmental > Aquatic > Marine > Oceanic | place: North Atlantic Ocean...
GGGAGAAAAGCAGGGGCCATTTGAGGCCTATGAGGTGCGGGGACGTATCGAGGAGGCCAGGCTTACGGGGGACGAACTTGCCTGGCATAAGGATCAGGAGGGCTGGGTGGCTTTGCGGGAGCTGGACATCTTTCGATCGGCATTCGAGGAGTCACGGGAAGTGCCGGATATCCCCCCTCCTGCTCCTCCTGCTCCTCCTGGCCCGCCCTTCCCCTTCCGGAGGTTCTTTGCCCGGTGGTTTGATATCTATCTGTATTTGCTTCTGGTCTGCTCCCTCGTGCGGTTTTCCGGGTATGACCTCCTTGACGCACTGATGAGTTCATGGGCCTTGTTCTCCCTACTGCCCTTTGTCCTGCTCGAAGCGATCGTCCTGCATCTCACCAAGACCACCCCGGGTAAGTTTCTCCTGGGGCTTCGGGTGGTGACCCCGGAAGAGGAGGCTCTCTCCCTGCGGGCTGCCTTGGTTCGCTCGCTGCGGGTCTATATCCTAGGGCTTGGTCTCATGCCCTGCTTTGGTGTTCTTACGGGGATTTGTCATGTCTATTGCATCTGGTACCTGATACGGCGTAATGAGGCGCCTTGGGACGCAGCATCGCAAAACAGGGTCCGGGGTGCGGGGCTTCTTCCGTTTCGCATTGTGGTCTTCGGCATGCTCTTCACCGGCATTTTGTTGCTGTTTTCCGCCGTCCTCGGGCCTGCGTCGGTCGAGTTCTGGGAACAGGTTCGTGAGAGTGCCGAGCGGGCGGATTGACTGTCCGGGACGCAGCTTCAATAATTGCCCGGCAGTTACTCATGAGTGGAACGGTTTATTTCGATCTGGAGACAAAACGCAGCTTCAACGATGTCGGGGGAGCAGCCAACCTCAGCAAGATGGAGGTTTCCGTAGGGTGTTCCTTTTGTACGGAGTCCGGAGAATACCGGGTCTATCCGGAAGATGAACTGGAGGATCTCGTCGAGCTCCTGAGAAAGGCGGAGCTGGTGGTTGGCTATAACCATTTGCACTTTGATTATGGCGTGCTGGAAGGCTACACCGTGCTGGATCTTGCCTCACAGACAGTCAACCTGGATCTCATGGTCAACCTGAAGGAGATCGTGGGCCGACGTATGGGACTTGGTCAGGTGGCCGCGGCTACGCTTGGGGCCGGAAAGACCGCGGTGGGAGTTGACGCTCTCAAGTGGTGGCGTGAGCACATGGCCGAGGTTGGGGATGCTGCTGACCAGGATTATGGGAAGAGATACAGTGAACCCCTCATGAAGATCGCAGAATACTGTGCCTATGACGTGAAGGTGACCAAGTGTCTGCACGAGTTTGGCCAGGAACACGGGCACGTGAGAGCTGATGATGGCTCCGGCTCACTGCAGGAAATTGCGGTCGACTGGTAGGCGGGGGCCTCCCGGGGAAGAGGACGGAGAGCGCAGGCTGCTGGGCCTGAATTACACCTGCTGTCCGAAAGATCTGATTAGCGCCGTGCCTGGTAGCGAGGTTTGACGACGCAATGGGTACGTTCACCGCAGTAGGGGCAGACGAAGGTGTTTGTAAGGGTGATATCCCGGGCTACACGGAGGCGGTAGCTGAAAAGGCTTCGCTTGGCGGTACGGTGGCGTCGTGCCCCCGACCCACGAAGGACGGGTCCGCGGCAGAGCGGGCAGTAAGCGGAGTGGGTTAATATCTTGGATGCAATGAAGACCCCGAGGCTGAGGATGACGCCGTATAATCCCTTAAGAGTTATGCCCGGATCATTGGAGTAGAAGCCGAAGCCGATGACCCCTACGGCAGCGGCGAAAAGAAAGGCAGATAAGATCAGGGTCAGAGAACCCAGTCTCAGGGCGATTACGGACCTGGAGCTTGTGAGCTTATGCATTCAGGAAGGAACGGGGACAGATACGCTCTAGCGGGAGATGCAGGAGGTGTGCCAGTTAGGAAAGTGCTCGAAAAGAACACGGAAAGGCCATTTCTGCTAATGGCTGGTTGCCTTGTTTTTCTGACGGGTTGCAGCCCATGGGATACAAATAATCCCATGCAGCCATTTAGAACAGCCCCATCATTTGAAGAACCTTGAAAGCCACGAAGAGGAACAGGACGAAGATTGCCCAGATGAAATACTTCGCGGTAGCTTCGATGGATTTGCGAGTCATGGTGCTTGCTTGATTAATACCCGACTTTCCCTCGAAACCCAATCCCAATACGAGGGTAATGACAGGAGTCCCAGGCGGTGGCCACCCGCTGACTCAAGGTGAAGTGTGGGTGCTGGGAAGGAATGAGAACAAGGGGTTGAGCCTGACAGCAGATTGCGATTAAATATCGGTGGATGCCTTATCGGACCGATGATCGTCTGGAGTTGGCGCTGCGTGCGTCTAATGAAGGGATCTGGGATTGGGACCTCATTAAGGACGAAATTCACTACTCGGGCAGGATTCTCAGGTTTCTAGGGCGACGGAGGATGGAAATGCCCAACCTTTTCCGCGCTGTTGATCTCATTCACGAGGCAGATCGTGATTACTTCATAAGGGGTATCCGGGACGTCCTGCAACCGGCTGGGGAGGACCTTCTGGCGGTGGAGCCTCGCATCCGGGTGGCCAGGGGGGAAGGCGACTGGCATTGGTTTCGGATCCGCGGGGTAGTGGTTCGTGATACGGAGGGGCGGGCTGTGCGGATGGCAGGGTCGATGATCGACATCACCCCGCGCAAGTTGGCGGAGCAGGAGCTTCTGGAAGAGCGCCACCTCATGCGCCTGCTCATCGATAATGTTCCCCTCAATATCTATTTCAAGGATCGTGAATCGAAGTTCACGCTGGTGAACAGATCGATGGCGAAGTGGAACGGTTTCGGGAGTCCGGAGGACGTTATTGGGAAGAGCGATCATGATCTCTTCCGGGAGGACCATGCTGACGAGGCCCTGCGGGATGAGCAGCAGATTCTCGATAGCGGGGAGCCAATTCTGGGCTATGTCGAGAAGGAGACGACGTCGGAAGGAGCGGAGGCCTGGGTCCTGACCACCAAAATGCCGTTGATCGACAGGATAGGCGAAATCATCGGGACCTTCGGCGTCTCCAGTGATGTCACGGAACTTGTAAGAACCCAGCAGTCTCTGGCAGAGACCGCGGCGGCCCTGCAGCAGCGCAACGATGAGATGGAAGAGGAACTGGCCCTCGCCCGCGAGGTTCAGCAGGCCCTTCTGCCCCACGAATATCCCGTGGTTCCAAGGGGCGAGGGGAGCGGGCGACTTCATTTCGGCCACCGCTACATTCCGATTTCGGGATTGGCCGGGGATTTTTTCGAGGTGTTTCCGATAGGGGACCATTCCGCAGGCCTTTTCATCTGTGATGTCATGGGACATGGAGTTCGGTCAGCGATCATTGTTTCGATGCTGCGGGGCCTGGCGGAAAGGATTCATCAGGTAGCGGAGGACCCCGGGGAGTTCCTGGGACAGCTGAACAGCGGACTGTCGGCCATTTTGCAAGAGGCCGAAATGACCATGTTCGCGACAGCTTTCCTTGCGGTAATCGACCTGGATGGTGGGGAGTTGCGCTATGCGAGTGCCGGGCATCCAGCACCTATCATGCGGAGCAGTGATGGGACAAGTGTGCTGCCAATGGGGGGGCGGGGGAAAGGTGCCGCGCTGGGGCTTTTCCCGGAGTCGAGTTATGAGACCCATGTGCTCAAGCTCGACCTCATCAAGCAGCTCATGCTCTTCACCGATGGAATTATCGAGGTGGAGAACCGGGAGGGAGAGGCCTTTCTCCAGAACAGGTTGGTGCAGGTTGTTTCGGAAGAAGAGTGCGACGGAGTGGACGCATTACTGGATCATGTGCTGGATCGAGTTCTCTCCTTCGCGGAAAGCAAGCGTTTTGACGATGACGTCTGCTTGCTGGCGGTGGAGATTTCCTAGCCCTCTGCGGTTGGCGCCTACAGGCGGCCGGTCACCAGGGTCCAGTGTTTGGAGGCCACTCCGAACCCGAGAACATTTGGTCCCTTGGCAAGCATGATATGGCGGTGTCCGTCTGAGTAGAACCAGGAGCCGTAGGCGGAAGAAAAGCTGCCCTGTCCAGCTGCAATACACTCGCCGGAAGGGCCTCCGCTGAAGCCAGCTTTCCGGGCGCGGTCAGAGAAGCTCCGTTTTCCGGGAACAGGGGAGGTATGGGAAAAGAAGCCCATTCGCGCCATATCGGCGGAATGACCACTTGCTGAATTACTCAGTTTCTCCTCCAGTTTAAGGGGGCGAAGGCCGAGGACTGCCCGCTCATAACTGATGAGCCTGGCGAAGTTCTTCTGGGGGACGCTGGCCCAGTTGGAGGCGTCATTGTGCTGGTTGGCCGTGGTCAGGCTGGCCACCTCCGCCCGCATGGAGCCGAGAATCCGTGCGGCCTTCATGTAGCTGCTTCCATCAAAGCTTTCCTCGAGGGCTGACTTGCGGCGTTCCTCGGAGGTAATTGCCCCGGCTTCCTCCTTGGTTTGTCCCTCGAAGCGGGCGAGCTGGTCGTGAATCTCCACCAGGGCATCGGTAATTTCATCAATCTGCTTGTCGATGGAAGTAGTGTCTGCCTGTGAAAGCTTGGAGGCTTTCTGGTAGAGATTGTCGAGCCGTTCCCACTCTGCGCGAAGTTTGTCGATCTCCTGCCGGTCCTTTTGCCAGTCGCGCATCATGAGGGGGTAGACCCGGGTGCGCTCTCCGCGCAGTTCATCCACTATACTGACAAGTTCTGCGTAGGGGTTGCCTCCCCGGTTTCGTCCGCTGAGAACATCCGCGAGCCTTCGTTCATGGTATTGCCTGGCTTTCTGCAGAGCCTTGCGGAAGGAGGGAACCGCTTCTTTTCCGAGCAAGTGGACACTCCGATAGGCTGCCTGACGGCGCTCCGGGATGCTCGATTGCATCCATTGCAGAGCCTTGAGAACGACTTGCTTGGAGGGCGGCGCAGGCTCTGCAGACTCTTCCGCAGGGAGGAGCGCAGGGAGTAAGGCAGCCAGGATCAGGGGGATTCGGAGGCTCATGGTTTGGAAGTGCAATCCAATGGTGCTTCAGAAATAGGCTGGATGCACGACGATTTTCGTGTCTTGACCCCGGGGGCTCCTCCCGTTTCCTTTCCGGGATGCTGCGCCAGATACTCACATCTAAACTTCACCGGGCGAGGATCAGCGAGGCCGCGGTGGAGTATGAGGGGAGCATTGAGATTCCTGCGGATCTGGTGGAGGAGGCCCGGCTCTGCCCCGGGGAGAAGGTGCTGGTGGCCTCCATTACTACCGGGGCCCGACTGGAGACCTATGTGCAGGTTGGTCCGGCAGAAACCGGAAAGATTATCATCAACGGTGGGGCCGCCCATCTGATTGGCAAGGGCGAGCTGGTTACCATTATGGCGTTTGGCCTGAGCGAGGGCCCCTTGGAGGCACGCAAGCTCGTTCTTGATGAAGAAAACAAGGTCATCCGGGCGAGTGGTTAGCGTATTTCTTCCTTCCTCGCTTCAGCGTCAGCTTCGGGGGAGGGACCTGGATTTTTTTTGGGGGATTGCCCGCCTTCAAGTGAGCCCTCCTTGCCGCCTGTCTTGATTATGACGCTTTTCGGGCGAGGTCTGGACGAAGGGGGAATCCAGCGGACCAGTTCTGCTCGCTGTTTCACTTTTACGTGCTGCTCGTCGTAATAGACGATGTCCTCCTTGATGACGCCAACCTCTTCAGCAAGCCACAGGCTGCGTTTGAGATGGGTGGTCTGGTCCTCTCCGGTAACGGGGTGAGGCGTGATTTTGCTGCTGGTGATCTGGATGCGGATGGACTGAAAGGTCCCTGCCGGGACGGTGACCTGTCCCCGTTCGATTACACGAAAGAGGAATGGGTTCTCGGGATCCCTCCCAAGGGATTCCCAACTCTGTCCGGGTTCCATTGAGGGAGAGGCGATCGCGACGCCCTCATCGAGAAGAGATGCGTCTTCCTCGTCGACGCGGGCGGGAATCCAACCCCAGCTCAGGATTCCCTCGGGTCCGATCTGGTAGAGTTCCTCCCCCAGGGTCCTCCCGTTTTGGGATATGGCGATGGTGGTTAGTTTTTTCCCGAGCCTGTTAATTTCCCGTTCCCCGGTGCAGGTGCGCACCTGCTCAAAGGTGATGAGATGGGCGGTGTCTGTTCGTTGGGGACGGAGGGAGGCATCTGCTTTGGACAGGCGCAGTTCTATTGGGATTTCCTTATGGACCCTGTATTTCCAGACTTCGCCTGGCATGGGGGTAAAATAGGCCTCGCCGGAGGCGTTTTCGGGCGCAGCATGATCGAGAGCGGATAGGTCCGAGTCACTCCACGGTTTGCATCCGGCGGCTACCAGAACAAGGCTGCCGGCGATGATGCGGAAGAGATCATATGAAGACTGCAGGCGCTTCATGAAGTTCGGGGAGGGACAGAGACGATTATCCGGGGACCACCACCCCAAGGGGCGCCGAGCCGGCGCCTCCAGTGGGTTTCAGGAAAGAAGAGCCCTGTGGTTCGGCGTCTCAGAAGATAGACTACAGCGATCACTCCAATCAGGAGAAGGGCAAGTGCGCTCGTGACCAAGGCCCCGGACAGCATTGGCAGGCGAAGCCCTCCTTCAATGGGGCCCGGTCGGGCGTCATTCGAAATAACCTGTTCGCGGTGATGGGCAGCATGGTTTTTCAGGAAGGTGAGTTCCTCCCCCATTTCGAGGGCCAGGGCTTCAATCCGGGCCCGGGTGGAGCGTTCCTTCATTCCCCTGGAAACTGAGGTGGAGACTGCGAGGGCAATGGCTTCGTTATCACGGGACTGGCTGGCCCGGTTCCCGGCTACCACTACAGGGCGCTGCAGGGAGTCAGGGATGTGCAGGATGACGGCCCACAGTCCGTGCTGGTTCCAGGTTTCCCCCAGTCTTGCAGCCAGACCCTTGAGGGTTGTGCCGGGAGGGAGGCCACGGCTCCAGAGCACGACCAGCACGTTGAGGTCGTGATTTCTACGATAGCGGCCAAGTTCTTGTTCAAGGCGCGCCTTTCGCCCGGGTCCCAGCCAGTCGCCTGCGTCGAGGACGTGTCCGGTGGGTGGGGGCGGAAAGTCAATGGACTGGCCTGTTGCCAAGGTTGGCAGGAGCAGACCGAGCATGAGTGGAAGGATACGGTTCATACGGTCAGCGGGCGGAGGTGGTGGGTTCCCTCTGGAGCCCCTGTCTAGCTTCCGGGGGTGTTTGCTGCAGGTTGCTTGGGGACGCCCCGGATGGCAGGGTACCGGACTCCAAGCTGCGTTTGCCCATGGCCTTCTGCCCTTGCCATTTTCCCGGGCGGGCTTCGGACCTGGTGAGCTGCAGGTGGCGTTTGCTGTTTCTTGCGGCCTCCTGGCAGGCCGCAGAGAGCAAGCCCCGGGTGTCCTTAAGAAAGCCGGTCAGCCCCTCTTTCCACTGTTCGTCACTGAAGCAGGCTGCCAGCTCCTGGAGTGCGGCTTCCCAGAGGTCACGTCGCAGGAAGGGTTCGAGGGCGTAACCACTGGTCAGGGTCAGTTGGCCAGAGTTGAGGTCACCGACGACGAGGAGTTGCCAGGCACGAGAGGCATCCGCCTCCGGTGCCGTATTGTGTAGCCAGAAGGAAAATTCTGCCAGCGGGGACCCTTCTGGAAGGCGGACGAAGCAGAAGCAGATATCAACCTGTGGGGCACATTTACGGAGCTTCCGGTAGGGTTTCTTGAGGTCCTTGGTAATTCTTTCCGGCAGGAACCGGGAGGGATCGAGGATCAGGGAAAGGGGTGGGGCGGCAAATGGAAAGGAACTCACGCACTCCGCCAGGTTAAAGCCGCAACCGGGACAGCTGATCTCCTGTGCCTCGAGCTGCTGCTGACAATGGGGGCAGGAGATCTCTTCACGGGAAAAGACCTGGGCAGGGTACTTTTTCGGGGGGGTATTCGTGTTGCTGCCAGGCACCGCGACGGAGAAAGAGTCTAGAAGAGAAAAGCCTAATATTTACTAAAGATAAATAATTAAGTTTAATGCATCTTGATCCCCTCGGCCGGATTTTCGGGGTTTATGCTCGGCGGTAATCCCGCCCCAAGCCTTGCCCCGGAGCTAAGTCAGGAGGGCTCAATTGTCTCATATTACATTTACAGTAAGTGTGTTAAGATGACATAAAGGTGATGGTTGGAACTTGCTTTACAAGTTGCGGACACGCCACCATAGTCCCGCCCCCCTCGATTGCGGTCGGTATGGATATCATATATAAACTACTGCTTATTGGCTTTGTGGTGGTGAGCGGCCTGCTCATTGTCGTGGTACTTATGCAACGGCCCAAACAGGAGGGGCTGGGAGCGGCTTTTGGCTCGGGAATGACAGATCAGATGTTCGGTGCCCAGACCACCACGGTTCTTCAGAAGGGGACGGCTTATTTTGGGACCGCTTTTCTTCTTCTGGCTCTGGTTCTCTCCATCCTCATATCGAAAAAGAATTATGAAGAAGGGATTAACGAGACGGGAAAACCCACAGTCGATGCCAGCATGGCTCCCGATGTGCCGGCGGCCGATCCTGAAGGTGTTGTGGGTGAGGCTGGGGACGAAGTGGCCTCTGACGCAAGGAGCGAGGCACTGAAGAGAGCCCTTGAAGGAGTGACTTTAAAGGACACAGCGCCTGAGGCCCCTGCGGAACCTGCCCCTGCGGAACCTGCCCCTGCGGAACCTGCCCCTGCGGAACCCGCTCCTGCGGAACCCGCTCCTGCGGAACCTGCTCCTGCGGAACCCGCTCCTGCGCCTGAGCAGCCTTAGGAGGCTTGCTTCTTGCCTCCAGCTGTCCCATGGCGCGCAGGTCTTAAGCGGGGGATGAGTGATAAGCGTGACCGAGACTTCCGAACAACCGGTCTGGGCTTCTCCGGATAATTATCCCGTAAAGCCGGAGACTTCCCCCTATGGAGCGCTCTCCTCCAAGGGACGAGTCCGCGAGTTTGAGAGCCTTGCCGCGCTGGCTGAGCACGTGCGTAATAGTCGTGAAAGCGTGGAAGCGGTCTGGAGACCGCAGGATAGAAAAATGATGCCACCCGAGGCGTCGGTTGAGCTGATCGAGCCTCTTCGGAAACGGTTCGCGGACTTGGCTGAAGAGGATGGGACGGATGCAAGGCGTAACACCCTCGTGTTCTCCTTCCTGCTCCTGTGGGCCCTCTACGCGAACCTCGCCAACCGAACGATGCCTACCGAGTCGGTGGAAGTTGGCTTGGCGGGGATCCTTCTCGTGATTCTTGGTTTTGTTCCCTGGTATGAGGCTTGGCGGAATCGCAGGTCTGCGATGGCCCTCGACGAGCAAACGCTTGCAGGAGAAGAGCAGGAAGCACGTTTTGAGCGCTGGTTAAGAGGGGAGCGCAGTTGGTGCATGTGGGTTCTTGTTGTCCTGCTGGCGGTGGGAGGCGCCGTGCAGGTCTGGGTAGGGTTGGATGTCTCGGTGGCAGCGGCAGGCCTTGACAAGGAGCAATACCGGGGCGGTGAATTCTACCGGCTCCTGACCACCCCGTTCCTCCACGGGCACCCTCTTCACTGGGCGTTAAATGCAGCAGGGCTATGGTATCTGGGCAGGCGGGTGGAAGTTCTGGCGGGTTGGCCGCACCTTGCCCTTGTTTTCCTTATCTCGATATTGGCCGGGGGAGTGGCCACCGCTCAGTTCATGCCGAATCAGTCTTCGGTGGGAGCTTCCGGAGGCTTGCTGGGCCTTCTGGGTTTTCTTATCGTTTTTGAGACCCTCCATTCCCGCCTCGTGCCCCGTCCTAGCCGCCGGCGCCTTGGGGCCGCCCTGGTCATCACTTTCGTGATCGGTTTTTTAGGCTACCGATTCATCGACAACTGGGCGCATGGGGGCGGATTGGTGGCCGGGATGTTCTATGGATTGATCGTCTTTCCGAAGTCCAGGTCCGCGCGTCGTCCCCGGGCGAACAGAATGGACCGGTTCTTCGGAGGGGTAGGGCTGCTGGTTTTGGCAGCATCCCTGGGACTGGGGGTGATCTTAATGCTGGCCCTCTGAACCGCTTTTTTGCGGTCATGAAGTAGCAGAGGTGCATTTGTGGGAAGCGCGCCAGCTTTCCCCGGGAGGCTCGGCCACCTCATGGTCGAGCGCCTTGAGAATAAATTCAGGAGTTCCAGTTCAGGGCACCTTTCTTCAGGACATAAAGATAGGCTATGCCGAGGACTGCGACAAAGCTGGCCATGGAGAGGAGCGCCATTGCGTTTGTGAGAATGAGTTCCTTGAACTGCACCGCCCATGGGTACATGAAGACAACTTCGATATCAAAGATTACGAAAAGCATGGCGACGAGGTAGAACTTCACACTGAAGCGGGGAGCTCCATCGCCGATAGGAAGCATGCCGCATTCGTAAGGGACATTTTTAACCCCGGCCCGACGGCCGATTTTCCCGAAAATCACACTGGCGATCAGCATTGAGGCGCAGAACCCGATTGCGACCAGGATCTGCATCAGGACGGGAAGGTAGTCGGGGAGCATGATAGGTGGGAAAAAAGAAACCTGCGCCGAACCCGGCGCAGGTTTTTTAAAATGTAGAATGCTGGTTTCGCCAGCAGGAATTTTGAGAGTTTAGCACCTCAGGCCTGTTGCTGCTGGGCAGCGATGTTGTCGCTGTGAGCTTCATCGATGCGCTCAAGTCCCTTATATTCCTTCCCGCTCTTCTCCACGAGACCGCGGGTGACAAGGTTTTGCAGCTTTTCATAGGCGCGGAGGCGGAGCATTTCTTCTCCACCGCTCACTGCATTTCGCTCCTTCAGGCGATCATAGACGAGCTCAAAAAGGTCGTTAAAGCCGAAGAACTTTTCGTCCGCGCCGAGCACATTCACTAGTTCGTCAGTGACGTGATCAGGGAGTCGACGTGAGAAGCGCGTTCTTTTGGTGGTAGCCATAGCGAGGTCATTTTAGCAGCAATTGGGAATAAATGCGACACGAAAAAGGAATCAGTTCATATTTTTTTCATAATCCCTACAAGTAAAATGTTCAGTAAACTTAGAATTTAATGCAAGTTCAACCTATTGCAAAAGGATTTTGGCTTGGGGGACACGGTTTGATTCATTAATACCCCTGAAATGATCGCCCGCTTGCGAGGAGAGGTGGTAGAAGCGCTCCCCAACCGGTTGGTGGTAGAAGCGGGAGGCGTTGGCTATCAGGTTTTCGTGCCGATCTCGTCCTTTGATCGCCTGAATCCGCGGGAGGGAGTAGAAGTGACCCTCCTTACCCACCTGCATGTGCGGGAAAATGCGCATACTCTCTATGGGTTTTCCACCTCTGAGGAGCGGGACATATTCCTGCTCCTGGTAGAGCGGGTGAGTGGGATTGGCCCTGCAATTGCGATGGCTGTTTTGAGCGGAATGACCGTTGAGCACTTCAAGCAGGCCGTGGTGGCGGGTGACGTAAAGGGACTTTCTACGATCAAGGGGCTGGGAAAGAAGACCGCGGAGCGAATCATACTCGAGCTCAAGGACAAGGTTGGGGTGACGGAGACATGGCAGGCGGAAGGATCCGGTGACGGGTCAGCGTCTGCCGCCCGGGATGCCGAACTGGCGCTTCTGGCCCTGGGCTTCAAGCAGGTTGATGCCCGTAAAGCGATCAAGGCGGTTCTTGAGCGCGAGCCGGAGATGGCGGCCGAGGGCCTGATCCGGGAGGGCTTGAGGGGATTGAGCTGAGCGATCGGGGGCTACCGCCTCCAGAGGGGCTGTCGGGGCGCAGGGTTTCCTGTTTGCAGTCTAGCCCGGTCCGGGATCAGATGGCTCCTGGATGGCATTGGCGCTGGATGACTTCATGAGTGATGCTGCGGCGGTTGGCTTCCGGCAAAGTCGCGGCTGGCTCTTCTCCCCGGAACCCCTGCGGCTTGCGGAGGCGGATGTTGCCCAACTCGAACGGCTGGGGCATCCGCTGCGCATGTTCCAGCAGGGGTGTGACCGCATTTATCGCCGCAGTGTGAAGGGGACTCTGCCGGGGTGGATTGCGCAGCTTCTGGACGCAGGAAAACCTGCCTGGCTGGTGGAAGCGCAGCGTTCGGATGCTCTCCGCGACGTAGCTCCCCGGGTAATTCGGCCGGATCTCCTCCTGACCGGGGATGGATTTGCGCTCACGGAGCTTGATGCGGTGCCCGGGGGTATGGGGATTACGGGATGGCTATCGCGGCGTTTTGGGGAGGAGGGCTACGAAGTCCTGGGGGGGAATTCCGGGATGCTGGAAGGATTTCGTTCCCTGCTTCCGGGAGGTGGGGAGGTGCTGGTTTCGGAGGAGGCTGCCGATTATCGCCCGGAGATGGAGTGGCTGATTCAGGAACTTAATGTTCTTGGGGGAGGTTGCTGGGGGGTGCAATCGGCGGAGGGGTTTAATGCGGGCAAAGAGGAGTCGGCGCTTTACCGGTTCTTCGAGCTTTTTGATTGGGAGTCTATTCCTGCAGCGCGGGCCTTGTCTCAGCGCGCTAACCTTACTCCGCCCTTCAAGCCCCACTTTGAGGAGAAGCTCTGGCTTGCCCTGGCTTGGTCTCCGACTCTCCGTGAAGTATGGGAGAGTGAGGTGCGAGGAAACCATCTCCGGCGGATGCACGAGTTGCTTCCCTACGGATGGATTGTGAATCCTGCCCCATTACCGCCCCATGCGGTTTTACCCCGGTTGGAAGTAAACTCCTGGAGACAACTTGCGGACTTCAGCCAGAAACAGCGACGCCTGGTTCTCAAGGTCAGTGGCTTCAGTGAACTTGCGTGGGGCGGCCGAGGGGTGGTGATTGGACACGACGTTTCCCGGGAAGAGTGGGCTGCAGCTCTGGAGCGGGCATGTGGTGATTTCGAACTGCAGCCTTGGATCCTGCAGGAATTCAGGGAGGCGAGACTGGTGGAACATCCCTACTACGATCCCCGGACAGGGGCGGTTGAAATAATGCGTGGCCGGGTGCGCCTCTGTCCGTATTACTTCGTTAGCGAGGAAGGCAAGTCCCGCCTTGGAGGCTGCCTGGCCACTATCGTCCCTGCGGACAAGAAGAAGATCCATGGAATGAGCGACGCCATTCTCACGGCTTGTGTGCCGGGGGCCTGAGGGTGCTCCGGCCGGGTAAGCTTGATGGAGATGTCCCGGGCTGGGAAAAAGAGCGGACCTTACTTGATCAGCCCTGCCTTCCTGAGGGTGGAGTAGGCGCCGTTCTTGTTTATTGTCTTGAAGGCCTTGCAACTGGCCTTGACCTTGACGTAGCGGCCCAGTTCAGGAACCCAGACTCTCTTGGTCTTGAGGTTGGGAGAGACCGAGCGTTTTACGGTCTTGGTCACGTGTCGGCCAATCCCGCCCTTCTTCTTGGCCAATCCGGAACGGTGGATCCGACGGCCCATGCGGGGTCGGGAACCTCTGATGCTGCAGACTCGTGACATTGTGGGAAGGGGTTGGGTTGCGGGGCGGGGAGAAAAGCGGTGATCCAGCATTCGGTCAAGGAATTTCGAGGGTCAGCGAGTGGAAGGAGCCTTGAAATCAGTGGTTTCCGGGTCAAGGCGTTCATATCCATCGCAAGGAGGAGCGGATCAGGAGAGTCCTGCGGGGATTGAGATTGCCGGGAATGTCCTGCCCACAGGCAAGTTCGCACCGTAGGATCCTCTCTGTGTTGCGGAGTAAGGGTGCCGGACTTTTCTCGTGACCTGTGTGGAAGCAGGCTCTAAGCGTGCGCCATGGCCAACAGGAAAGTGGCATGGGTTACGGGATGCTCTCGTGGGCTTGGGATTGCCATGGTGCGGGGTTTCGCCGCACGGGGCTGGTCCGTTGCAGGGCTGGCCCGCACCCCGGGGGCGGTCAAGGCTGTTGCCGGGGAACTGGGAGAGGGGCATTTCTTTGCCTCTGTGGACGTGGTGGAAGAAGACGAGGTGGAGGCATTCTGCTCGGCGGCCTTGCGCGAGGTCGGAGCGCCGGACCTTCTCTTGAACAACGCGGCCGTCATTAACGACCCGGCTCCGCTCTGGGAAGTGAGTGCCGAGGAGTTTGGGCAGGTGGTGGATGTCAATATCAAGGGGGTTGCCAATGTATTGCGTCATGCGGTCCCCATCATGATAGAGCGGGGGGAGGGAGTAGTGGTGAATTTCAGCTCAGGATGGGGCCGGTCGACCTCCCCCGAGGTTGCTCCATACTGCGCTACCAAGTGGGCGATCGAGGGTTTGACCGAGGCGCTCTCAAGTGAGTTGCCCGGTGGCGTGGCCGCTGTCGCGCTGAACCCCGGGGTGATCGATACTGATATGCTGCGTTCGGTCTGGGGTGAAGGAGCAGCAGCCTACGCTAATCCCGAGGAGTGGGCGAATCAGGCGGTTCCATATCTTGAGGGACTCACCAGTAGTAATAACGGGGGGTCATTGTCCGTCTGAAGGGAAGAGTCGATACAAGGATGCTGCTGCGCTTACCCCATCGTGAAATATGTTTCCCGCGGCGTTCGTTGCTGATGGGGATCGTAAACGTCAATGACGATTCCTTTTCGGGAGATGGCACGCTTGATACGGGGGAGGCCCTCGGGCAGGCCCGCGCGCAGGTGGCGGCCGGGGCCGACATTGTGGATTTCGGGGCGGAGAGCGCCCGGACGAACCGGGAGGCTATTCCCGTGGAGGAAGAGTGTGCCCGCCTTCGTGGGGTTCTTGAAAGGTGGAAGGAAGTCGTCTCTGAGGCTGAGCCGCGCGATGAGGAGCAGGTCTGGCCTCCGGTGCTCTCGGTCAATACCTGGCGTAGTGAGGTAGTGGCACTGGCAGTGGAGCTGGGAGCGGAATTGGTCAATGACATGGGCGGGTTACCCGATGGCAGCAATGCTCAACTGGCTTCGAAACATGGAGCCGCCCTGCTGGTAATGCATACCGCAGGGCCTCCAAAAATTGAGCGAACTGATCAGCGATGGGGCGATGTCATGGCGGAAATTGGGCTTTTTTTTGAGGACAAGCTGGCTCTTGCGAAGTTAGAGGGCCTGTCACCGGGCCATGTCGTGTTGGACCCCGGAATTGATTTTGCCAAGCAGCGGGCAGACAACCTGCAACTTATGAAGGAGTTGAATGGATTACAGCGATTTGACTGCCCGGTGCTCCTTCCGGTTTCAAGGAAGACCGTGATCGGGGAGGTGCTGGGGATTGAGGATCCGGTCGCTCTGGATGCGGGAACAATTGGCCTCCTGGCAGCAGGGATGAGAAGCGGGGTGCAGATCTTCCGGGTCCACAATGTGGATGCCGCGTGGCAGGCGGTGAAGGTACTTGCGGCGGTAGAGTCGGCAGGCTGAATCTTTTCCCGTGCTGATCGCCCGCTACCGGATTCTCATGCGCGGGGTGGCTCGAATGACGGGAGGGGAGTGATTGGATTGGCTGGCAGGGGGAATTGCTTGCTGAGAATCCCCGGGGCGAGCTCGTTGGCGTCCTCGTAGGCCATGGCGAGCATTTCATATTTGGCATCGAGGTTGTCGATATGATGCAGGGTAAAAGCCTCCGGAGTTGCAGGCAGAGCGGGGGAACCGAATTCCCTGGTCCCGTGGTGGCTGGCGATGAGGTGGAGAAGGTGGAGGCGAACCAGGTCGCTGGGAGGCTCCAGGGCCGTCCATGTCGCGGCCTCGCTGGAATCCAGAGCTTCTCGCCAGAGCTTGTTAACCATTTCGATCCCGAGGGGGATATGCCCCATCATTTCTCCGTGGAGGGTGAAGGCCTGGGCGAAGCCTGCTTCCGGGTAGTTATTTTCCCAGAGTTTTCCGCAGTCATGGAAGAGAACGCCTGCAATGAGAAGATCTTCGTTGAGGTCGGGATAGGCGCTACAGATTGCGGAGGCAGTTCGCATCATCTGGGCCACGTGCTCCACCAGTCCTCCTCGTCGGGCATGGTGGTTGCGCCGGGCAGCTGCGGCCCGGCGGAAGCGATCGCCGAATTCGGAAAGGAATATGCTGGTGAGGGTTCGCAGACGGGGGTCCTCAAGAGCCGCACAGGTATCCAAGATATGACTCCAGTCGGCGTCCTGTTTGCTGGCCGTTGCGGGGTCGCCCCGGAGAAACTCCTCGATTTCGCCCTCTTCAAGAGGTCGTAGCTGCCAGCGTTTCCCGTCGAGCCCATACTGGTTCTGGGTCCAGACCCCATCCACCCGGACGAAGGCAGCAGGGGGGAGGGCGTCGATCTCCGCGAATTGTGGATGATTGCTCCAGACCTTCAGGTTAAGGTGACTGGTTGCGTCGGTGAGGGTGAGTTCGAGATAGGGCGAACCGGTTTTGGTCGTTCTTTCGGAACGGTCCTGAACCTGGGCGAGGAAGAAGGCCTCCTGCGGGGTTTCACAGGCACCCTGCTTCAGCTGAGCGATGGTAGAAGGGTCCACGGGGTTCAGTTAGCAGGACCCGGTCCCGGCTGGCCAGTACGACCTTTGCCTTTCTGCCTAGCAGAGTCGCAGCAGGTCCTTGATGATCTGGCGCCAGAGAAAGAAGAGGCCCCGGAACGAATAGCGGAAATGCCCGTCCCCGGTGAGCTGGATGATTCCCTTGGAGAGATTGTGATCAATCTGGCTGCGCATCTCTCCCTCGATCTCATCGACGACCTCATCGGGGTCGGGTACTCGCAGGTTGTCCTCGGGGACTTGAGATGCCTTGAGGAATTGGCGGTGGCGGTGGAGGATCTCGTGAAAGCAGCTGCATTCGCAGGGGACCTGGTTCCACGTGATTTCTGAGCCGTATTTAAGAGTTGGAGAGAAAGGGAAGTTGGTGGTTCGGAAGATGTGGCCGTCGTCGTTTCTCGAGGTAATGCTGATAAAGGCGAAAGCAGCTTCGTTCTGCTCGCAGAGGCAGATGGTGGCAATGGCCCGCTTTTCAGGATTCCAGAAGATACGGAAGAATTGAGTCATGCCAGCCCACTCCCACCCACTGTCGGTGGCGTGCTCGAATCCCTCCCGGTCCATGGCCTCTACCGCCTCGGGGGCATGAGGGAAAAAGGAGTCAGCTGGTGGAACGCGGAAGCGAAGGCGGTTCTCGATCGGGAGGCGGAGACGGCGGATCCGGGTAAGAAGCTCGATCCAGGGTAGAAAAAACCAGAGAAATACCCCGCAGAGCCCTGCTGTTACCGATCGGTCGAAAACGAAGTAGAGGGCGAAGAAGCTGGCAACCAGGAAGGTGAGGGCTCCAAGTTTTCGAGCGGCGGCATGACGACAACCCCGGAGAGCGAGGGCGAGGACAGCCAATCCGGCGACGAGGGCAAGCTTATCCATGAGGAGAGGGTTGGGTGTTGGGCGGAATGCCGGGCGATTGGAAGGGTGGAGATGGGTCTGGCGTGAATGTTGCCCAGTCCTCCCGGGTTTTCCAGTGATGTTTCGGCTTTTTGACCAGCACCGGAGTCCAAAGCCGGGGTCGCGTTACCGTGAAAGCAGTATCCGGGTGGTCTCGTTGTTTCGTTTCTTGGGTTTTAAAGGCGTTCTTTTAAGCTCTGTCCATGATCGAACCCTTTGAGGACCACTGGCCGGAAATTGATGAGACTGCGTTTGTGGCGGCCAGTGCGGACCTCATTGGAAGGGTCCGCATTGGATCGGAGGCCAGCGTCTGGTATAATGCAACCCTGCGTGGGGATATCCATGAGATCGAGGTCGGGCCTCGGTCCAATGTTCAGGACAATGCGGTGCTGCATGTCGAGAGCAACCGCGGGTGCTATCTCGGGGAGCTGGTTACCATTGGTCATGGAGCGATTGTGCATGCATGCAAGGTTAGCGATGAGGTTCTGGTCGGGATGGGAGCGACCGTGCTTGATGGAGCGGTAATCGGCGAGCGGAGTATTATCGGGGCCAACGCCCTGGTGACCATGAACATGAATATTCCACCAGGCTCCCTCGTCCTTGGGTCCCCTGGCAAGGTAGTGCGCCAGCTCAGCAGGGAGGAGCAGAAGAAGGTCAGGGTCTGGGCCCAGAAATATGTGGAAAACAGGCGGAAGTTCCTCGCTCGGGACTTGGATCGCCAGTAACGTTCCGGCGATGCCGGATCTCGTTCAAGTGGACCCTGTCGCTCTCCTGCCCACTCAGGCGGGCTGCGCGGTGTTCCTCGGCAATGGAGAAAAATCAATCGTGTTTTACATCGAGCCCTCGATCGGGGCGTCGATCAATGATGCGCTTTCCGACCGGCAGCCACCGCGCCCGCTCACCCACGATCTTTTTAATGATGCGCTCAAGGCTTTTGGAGCCGTAGTGCAGCGGGTCGTAATCGTAAGGGTTGAGAATGACGTCTTCTATGCCCGTCTGTTCATTGAGGCGGAAAACGAAATCAGCGAGAAGCTTATCGTGGAGCTGGATGCCCGGCCGAGCGATTCCATTGCCCTTGCCGTTCGCCAACAAGCACCCCTTTACGTCGTTCGAGAGGTCTGGGAAGGCCTGAAGGACATGACCAGTGTGCTTGAGGAACTACGTGACAAGGGCATGGAGATGGAGGGAGGGGAATAGACGGGAAGCGATTTTTGTTTCTGATCTTCCCCTTGCCAGCATGAAGAATGGCCTTACGGTCGTCGTCTGATGCGGGCCACAACGACATCATTGCCACCCTACCTTGAGGAGAAAATCCTGAAGGATCCCTCCCTGCGTGAGTTCCCTCCTTTTGACGTAGCACGCCTGCTCTCCACGGTTTTTGATCCGACCGAGGGATGTCGCGTCTGCATCCTGATTGATTTTGAGGAGCCCGGGGCGCTTATTCGGGACTTCGCTTTCCTGGGGAAGGACGGGTTTGGAGTGCAGAAAAACGCCCATCGGCATTTCTACCAGGAGCTTCAGGCCGGGGTGATGAAAGATCTCGGCATGAGCGGAGGGGAGATGTTCGCCTATCGCTGCACGAGGGGCTCAAACCTCGATCTTGAGGATGAGGTCTGGAACACGGCAGGGGAGCAGCTTTCCCTCGACGGTGATATCTATCCTGAATACGATATTATTCTATGCGTCTCGACGTTCTCGGCAACTGCGCCCCTGACGGCAAAGTGCAGGGAGTTCGGCTTCAGGGGCGCTACCATGCACGGGATGAATGAGATTATCCTGCAGTCCGGTCTTGCTGTTGACTATGACGAGGTATCGGCGGATGCGGAGCGGATGCGGCTTGCGATGACTGGTGCCGAGAGAGTGGAAATTGAATTCGGACTTGAAGACGGGCGGATCCTTGAGGCGACCCTGGAACTTGGAGGGCAGGAGGCCCAGAAGTCGCATGGATTGTGCAAGGGCAGGCGGCCTGATGTAGCGAACCTGCCTGCAGGAGAAGTGTATTTCGTTCCCAGGAATGCCCACGGTCAGTTCCCGATGAAGTATGAGGATGGGACCCTGGGGATTCTCGATGTAGTGGACCGTGATGTGGTGAAGGCCTCCCTGATCGAGGGGAGCGAAGAGACGATTTCGGAACACAACAGACGCCTGGCGGATGACCCGATGACCGGAACTCTGGGGGAGCTTGGTTTTGGAACGCAGGTTCTACCGGTTTCATACCAAGATATTCAGGATGAGAAAGTGCTGGGGACGTGCCATCTTGCCACAGGAAGGGATGATCACCTGGGGGGGGATATCGTGCCCGGTATGTTCAAGAAACATGAGAACAGCACTCATGATGATATTCTCTTTGCTCCGCACAAGACGCCGAACTTCAATTTAAGCAAGGTGCGAATGCAGCGTGCTGGCCGGTGGCAGGTCATTATTGAGGATTTCAAGCCGAGTCGATATATCATGGATGCGTTGGCAGGAAGTTAGGACCAATGAAGCGCTACGAGGCGATTGAATTTGCGAGTCTCCCGGACCTGAAGTGCTGCTGCGGAACCGTGCGGCGGGCCTTCGCAGGGGACGAAGAGAGTCCGGCGTCAGTCCACTTGCTGGAGCTTGCTGATGAACCAACCTGTCACTACCACCGGAAGACAACGGAGATTTATGTCATCCTCGAAGGCGAGGGTCACCTTGAACTCGACGGAGAAATGGTCCCGGTCAGCCCTCTATCCGCGGTCATGATCAAGCCCGGTTGTCGTCACCGGGGTGTGGGAAGAATGAAACTTCTCAACATATCGGTTCCGGGATTCGACGCGGAAGACTTCTTCCATGATGAGGGAGTAGTTGCGGAGGGCGGGGATGCGCCAGTGCATTGAGTACCGATGAGAGCCGCGGGTCTGTAATGAGTGTTTATGAGACAGACCGGGTGCGGGATGAGTATCTCCTGTTTCATTACGGAAGCCCGGAACAGGTTTGCCCGTGGACGGGAGGGCCCCGGGAGGCCCTTGGGTTTCCGAATCGGATCGTAGAGAGGTTTTCGCCCGGCAGAGTGGGGCGTGCCCTGGACCTGGGATGCGCGGTGGGTCGTTCTGCTTTTGAGATGTCGCGAAGTGCTGAGGAAGTTGTTGCGATCGACTATTCTCATTCCTTTGTCGAGGCAGCCAAGGTCATGCAGGCGGAGGGACGATGTGAGATTGGGCGTCTCGAGGAGGGCCACTGCCGGGAAGCTGTTGTTGTTGAATCACCGCCGGGGGCGCGGGCCGGGCACATCGCCTTCGAGCAGGGTGATGCTCTGGACCTCCGGGCGGACCTGGGCTCTTTCGACAGGGTGCTGGCAGCGAACCTCCTTTGCCGACTTTCGTCTCCGTCCCTCCTTCTGTCCCGCCTGCCGGAGCTGGTGCGTCCGGGGGGAGAGCTGATCCTGACCACCCCGTGCACCTGGTTGGAGGAGTTCACTCCCGAGGCCTGCTGGCCGACCGGGTCGACCTTCGAGTGGTTGCGGAGTGAGCTGGAGGCCTCCTTTGATTTCCTGGGGCAGCACGATGAGCCGTTTCTGATTCGTGAAACGGCCCGGAAGTTCCAGTGGACGGTGGCGTTGCTTACGAGGTGGCGCCGGCTCTAGGCCGGGACTTCCTACTTGTCAGCGGTGAAGGCCTTCCAGGATTCTTCCGCCTTTGCGCTGGCGAGGCTGCCCTCATGAAGGAGGAGCCGGTAGCGCTGGGTGAGGGACTCGCCTTTCTTGATTTCAAAGTTTCCGCTTCCCTTCACGGACTTATCCCTGAAGGCGCGGATTCCGAAGGGGTTGGCGGTGAGCAGTCCGTAGTTGCGGGCGTGCCACCAGGTGGGATGGCGCAGGTTCTTGTTGTGATCGAGGATGGCGATGACCTGGGGGGTGCCAGCGGAGTCGGGTCCATGATAGGCAACCCAGCGGGCCCGTTTGCCCCATGCGTCATTATCCTTCACCCCCGCGCTGTTGGTGATCTTGCCCTTGGCAACTTCGCCGGCAAGACGCAGGGAAGGAGCGGTGCGGATGGCGAAGCTGCCTTCCTTGGTGTCTCCGAAGGTGACGTTATCCCCGGCGGGCGTCATGACAGAGGTCACATCAATCAACCGGGTTTTTCCGGCAAGGGTGATATCATACTGGCGTTGCTCCAGGACGATCGGCTTGCCTTTTGCCTCCCAGGCAAGCTCCACGGAGAATGTCACGGCCGCCTCATCGTTCTGCTGACGGACTTTTGTTTCGGTGATCTTGCGCGTCACGATTTTGCAGTCGTCCTTGTGCCAGAAGTCATGCCCGTTGACGTTCCCGTGGGTAAACCAGAAACCAGTGTGGTGAGGATGGTCCGACTTTTCTCCAGCCACCTCCTTGACGAATGGGTATTGCCTTGTGAGGTGAGTGCCGGAGGGGCTCATCAGGGGATAGAGGCAGGGGACCCTGGTGTCTCCATGGTATTCGGTGAAGAGGTTTCCATCGATGATGACCTGGAGGTTCTTGTTCTCCTGCTTCAAGTTGATCTTGATGTCGGCGGAAAGTGAAATCGCAGAGAGGAGCGAGAGGGCGAAAGTAAGGTTCAGAGTGCGCATGGCGTTGGAGAGGCAGTCAAGCAGGGAGGGATGCCGGGGGGAAGGAGGAATGCAGATTGCTTCCCGGTCCAATCCGGGTCAGATTGCTTCCCGGAAAGGTGCCTTCAGGCCCTTGAATTCCCGGGACTGTGGTGGAACCGCATGATGACGGGCAGCAAAGAGAGCGCTGTGGCCCTTCCACCAACTGGAGAGAAAGGCCCTTCGCCCATGATGGAATTCGAGGAACTCGTTGATGACTACCATCAGCCTCTCTACCAGTTTGCCTGCTCGCTGTCCGGGAGCACGGATCAGGCAGCGGATCTCGTAGAGCAAGCCTATGTGATCTGGAGGCGTCAGGAGAGAGAAGGAGGACAGAAGGGAAGCGTGGTAACGAGGCTTTTTTCCACCCTCTACCGGGAATACCTTGGTCAGGTCGGTCGAGGAACGGAAAGCTTTGGAAGCAGGCCCGGTGAGGGTGACGACCTTGTAACGGCTGCCGGGCCGGAGAGAGGTGAACACCAGTTGATCGAGGTGCTCGGGGGACTGGACCGGACCTATCGGCCTTCCCTTGCGCTGTTCTATCTGCAGCGCCACAGTTACAAGGAGATCGCTGCGATCCTGGATATTCCGATTGGGACTGTCATGTCCCGGATCTCGCGTGGGAAAGAGCAGCTACGGAAGAGGGTGCACAAAGAAACTGATGGATAGGGAGCAGGCACGTTTTATTCTCCGGAGCTTTCGTCCTGATGGAGCGGATTCCGGAAATCCAGATTTCGAGGAAGCTCTTTCGGTGGCCTCGGCCGATGAGGAACTGGGTGCCTGGCTGGTGGCAGAGCAGGCGCAGGATGCCTCGATATCCTCGGCCCTGGGAAGTGTCCCCGTTCCCGGGGCCCTGCGGGACCGCGTCCTGGTCGCGCTTCGGGCTGATGAGGATTCCGGAAATTCCGGGGAAAATTCCGTGGAAGAGGAGCGGGCTCCTTCCGGGGGCCAGCCTGTGGAAGCCGCAATGGAGAAATCAGAAATGACGGTTCTGAAAGTTGAGATTGCGGGCCAGATGGGGGTGCCATTTTCTGCTGGCCAGGGTCCGGACGGGGAACTCGCGCGGGAGGGGGAGTGCTGGGTGCGGTCGGCTCTCGCAGCGATCTTCCTGGTATTAGGTGCTTTTGTGGCCTTTGAGCTGACCGTCAGCAGTTCCCGTCCCGGGGAGGAAGAAGGGCAAGACTCTGCTCTCAAGGATCTGGAAGGTGGGGTAATCGCGGAAGTGACTCGAGCGGGTTTCTTTTCCCTGGAGGTCGGGGATCTCCGGAAGCATGAGGGCTGGTTGCGGAAGAACTTCGCTCCGGGGTCCGTTCATGCAGGGTCCTCTCCCGGAATTCTTGGAGGGAGGCTTGTGGGCAGTCGGTTCTTTGAGCTCGAGGGGAGCAGAGCCTCGCATTTCTGTTTCGACATTAACGGGAAGCCCATTCATCTCATTGCCCTTCCCGCGGAGGACTTCACCGAAGTGATCTCCGGGAAGGAAGAGCCCCGATCACGGCAGTGCCTGGATACGGGGATGTCGGTAGCCTTGTGGCCGGGGCAGGATAGAATCTTCCTTCTTGTCGGCAAGCTGCCGGATCAGGAACTCCTTGAACTGTTCAAGTCTGGCGTTGTGGAGTGAGACGTCGCGTTATCGGCGAACATTTCATGGCTTCTTCCGAGTAACGCTCCAGGTGCCTTCCTCATTGATCCGCACCGTGGTTTGCCCGATTGTTGCCAATCCGTTTCCTTCTTCAGAGACAGAGGTAACGGGCCCGGGCGGTGTCTGGCCCACAAGGTAGGGAACAAAGACACTCAGGAAGTGTGTGGCCTGGCCGGCTACGACAGGCCTGTAAGCGTAGGTGGTGACATTGGGCTCAAGGTCTTGTGATGCGGTCTGCCCGATGGAGCCGAACTGGAGGGTTTTGTCGTCATGCAGGGTCAACCGCACCCGGTATTGTGACTCCTGCCACCATGCATGCTCGAAGGCCGGGGCATCAAACCAGGGGTCTTTCCTGGTTCCGGTGGGCTGGCCATCCTCAAGAGCAAGGTGCCAGACCGGGCCCGCGTGGTAGCCTTCCCCGAGGTTCCTGGTGGGAGTATATCTATCCAGTACCACGAGAACTCCTTCGCGCGTCAGGACGGTGCGGCGATTCCATCTGCTGCCGTCACCGTAATAGTTGCTCCATGTAAAGCTGCCGAAGGAGTCCCCTTGCTTGTTGTTTTCCGCCCTGAGGCTTTCGGGGACGAGCTTGATACTTCCCTTTCGGATGAAGTCCCCGTTTTCCGGCCGGTCGGGATGCAGGGGAAAAGGGTTCCGACCATGCATCACGAGGAGGACGTCAAGGCTCTCCTCCCCGGAACCACCGCCCTTTCCCAGCATGCTGTATTTCCCCGAACTATGGAGGAACTTGGCACCATGGGCCACGTACTCGTAGAGCTGCCCTGAAAGGCTGTCTAGATGCTGGTCCTTGTCAGGGTAGAGGAAATAGGAGGCAAACGGGGTACCTGCCCTGCGGTCTGATTCGAGATAGAGGCGCTCGGGAATCTTGTGCCTCAGAGAACTGAGCAGTCCGATGCGCGCCCCTCCTTCAGGGGCCTTGGACTGGATGCCCCGGCTTTTAAACCACGCAAAGCGCTTGCGGTGGGCGGTTTCCAGTGCCTTGGAAGAAATGTCCCCGGGGGGCTTTCCCCCGAAGACGCTTTGTTCCGCGGCCCAGAGGTAGTGACTGTGGCGGTAGTGCTGGGCGAGCCGATACCAGAAATGACCATCTCTTCCGGGTGTTTCCACCCGGTAGTTTCCGAGATTCCACGGGTCCTGGTAGAGGGCCTCCCTGTCCTTGAAGACGGGACTGCCGCAGTTGGGGCCACCCCGCAGACCCCCTCCATGGACGAAGCCGAGTACCCGTTCTCCCACGGCGTGGAGAAGCTGCGCTTCCTTGTCGATCCAGCCCATTGATTCCGCAATATCTATCATGCCGTGCAGGAAGATCGGGCCGTATGGGAAATAGTTCCATTCCGTCCAGTCCCCGTAATCGGCGAGATGACGCCAGATCCGGTTGATCCAGTCCCGGGCCTCCTTCGCCTGAGGCGCCTCCGGGAAGAGTTTCAGGGCCATGGCGATCCCTCCTGCATTTCCGAAGGAGTGGTTGTTTGCGGTTTGGGCTCCCTTTTTGAAATCGAGAAAGCGGCTGCTCATGCTCTGGTAAACGATTTTCCGGAAGCGGTCCTTCTCGTCAGCGGTCAGCATCTTCTCCCTGACGAGTTCCTCGTAGATGCGCATGCGGGCTGCTCCGCCCCAGCCTCCGTGGTATCCTCCTCCGTGATAGTCACGCCTCAGGATTGCACCGTCAGGGAGCTTGCGTTCCGTCTTGCTGCCCGGGGCAGTGGTGACGAAATAGATGAACATGAGATCCCCTTCCCCGCCTGTTTCCAGGCGGGCATGCCAGTCGAGGATCAGGGCCCGGAAGACGGCTTGGAGAATAAGGAGTTCCTTCCGGTTCTGGCGGCCGCCGTCGACGTAGCGGGCGCGCAGGCGGTCCCAGATCCACCACCCGCGTGAAAAGGAGTAGCGTTCCCGCTGGGAGAGCTCCTTGCGCAGGGCGTTCGCCATTGCCTGAATATCCGGGACGTCCGCATAGCTTGCCCGGGGGTGCCCGGATGCCAGCTGTTTTTCGGTTTCGGTCAACCCGGCTGCCTGGGCAGGCGAGGATGCCAGAAAGGTCGCAATGAAAAAGATGCCAAGGACTCTCATCATCAGGTTGTCAGTTTGTCGTCCCGGGTGGGGCTGGCGACCAAAAAAGCGTGGCTCGGAGGCCGCGCTTTTTGAAATCGTGCTGGAAGATATTGCTAGCGTGGGAGGTATCCCTTGATGCGCTCTTCCTTCGGATATGGAGCGCGGCTGTCAGGAAAACTCCATATTAGCAAGTCCTCGGGGGATCTTCCTGTGACAGGGTTGTGCCAGTAATTTGCATGATTTGCTGGATTCATGGGGACCCTCTGCCAGCTTGCCCGGTTTAGTGGGTGCTTTGCTTGGCTTGAGGGGGCAGCGTGAGAATGGTAGGGGTGCTGGACGCAGATGGGATACGCTGATCGCGATTATTTCAGGGGAACCTCCGGGCGGCCACCAGGTCGACTGGCGGGTGCTCCGGTCGTGAAGTGGCTTCTGATCATTAACCTGGGAGTTTTCGCGGTAGCTCTGCTGTTGGATTTCAGGGAGGCCTCCGTGGAATTCGGGAAGTTTACCCTCAGGGAGGGAATACGCGGGTTTCAGGTCTGGAGGCTGATCACCTTTCAGTTCCTGCACGGAGACTTTGGCCACCTCCTGTTCAATTCGATTGCGATTTATTTCTTCGGGGCCTTTGTGGAGCAGCAGCTACGGAGTCGGGCCTTTCTGGTCTTTTATCTTCTGTGTGGGGTGGCGGGGGCCCTGGGCTATGCTGCCTTGGTA
>Ga0163180_10000373_pt1 | contig 26021 bp, 17 predicted proteins | sample AtlANTMetagenome_2_FD_109647 | JGI IMG/M metagenome (GOLD analysis project Ga0163180, IMG submission 109647) | Marine eukaryotic phytoplankton communities from the Atlantic Ocean - Atlantic ANT 4 Metagenome | ecosystem: Environmental > Aquatic > Marine > Oceanic | place: North Atlantic Ocean...
ATTATTATTCCTCCAGTGTTCCCCACACTTACTCTTGATTCTGACACGGGTGTGGGCTTTGTTGGTAGACCTGTAATTAGACCAGTGATTGTCCCAGAGAATATTCTTCCACCAGAAGACATCGTTCAGGTTACTGATCTGGTTGGTTTGAAACAGACTGGATATGTTAACGGAAAACCATATTATGGATCGGTCTTTTCTAAAGATGGTCAGTTGTTTGCTGGTATCTATGAGACGATTGGAGAACTCATTCCAGTTTATGCAACTCTTCAGGAGAGCATCGACAATCAGGTTACTACCAGACCTTCTGCGATCCTCAGACAGGGTACAGATGTTACTTCTAATGATCCTAGACTTAACATCCCCGGAACACCAGAAAATCTCATCTAGATAGTAAACACTTAGAGTATTAGAAATGGCAACAGCCACAAACACAGGTAATGACAGAAAACCAGGAGAAAATGGCGGCAATAATTTAAAGTCTAATTATTCTGCCATTACCTATGGAAATAACCATGGAAGTCTTTCCTTTGGTAAGATCCATAAGCGAGCTGATGTTACATCTGATGTCATGTTACAAGCATCAGACGGTGAACACTTTATGTCCATGGATAAGGATGGTCCAAGGAAAGGTTGGACTACCTTCATGGGACCTGGAAACTTTCAGGTTGAGTGTGGAAGTAATAGGGCAGAAGAAGATGATACTTGCATGATTAATGCAAAGAATGGTAATATTGACATTATTGCAACTAATGGTAAAATAAGATTACAGGCAAATGATATTGAGTTAGTTGCTTTTCATGGTGAAACCACCAAGGGCAATATAAAAATGGTTGCCTCTGAGAGTATCAGTGGCGAAGCAAAAAAGATATTACTATCTTCCAAAAATAATACTAAGATCATGTCATCTGGTATTACTGAGTGTATTGGTAATAGTTGCCTGAAAATTTATGGATCAATTATTTCTGGTATAAGTGATGCAGTTTCAGTTAAAGACTCTAAGGTCGGGGGTCAAAGATATCAAGTACAACAAAATCAAGCATAAAAAATGTCATTTAACTTAGACGACGCCAACGTTGGTGGTCAGATAAAAGTAGGAACTGGCATCTTCCCTGCTATTGGTGAGGGTGTTACTAGGGTAAATGGATCAGCAGGTATCGAAGGACCTGTTGTGATGGGAAACCCTACTACATTCCCATGGCCTTATGCAACGGTCAATATTGCACCACTGACCAACAGTGATAATTTGCTTGGACCTTTAATCCCAGGTGGATTTTGTTATGGTCCACCAAGTAATCCATTTTCACTTGCAGTGAATGGTGCTGCAGGATTTCTTGGACCAGTTGAGACTGCGATGAATGTAATCGTTGGTGGTAACTGTCTCGTTCAGGGTAATGTAATTTCAAATTGTGGTGGTCATGTTCTTGCTGCAAAGAAAAACTTTGATATTCCTCACCCAACTAAAGAAGGATACCGACTGAGGCATACCTGCCCTGAAGGGCCATCAAATGATGTTTACTTCCGTGGCACAGTAAGAAATAAAAAAGAAATTCTTCTTCCAAATTACTGGAAGAAACTTGTAGATTGGACTACAATTACAGTCAATCTGACTCCAATCGGAGCACACCAAGATGTAATTGTAAAGAGAATTGATGAGGAGAAAGTATATCTCCAAGCGATGGGTGGAATGCCCATCAATTGTTTCTTCCATATATACGGGACCAGAGCCGATGGAGAAAGACTTATCCCTGAATATGAGGGAGAGTCACCTGCAGATTACCCAGGAAATAATGATGAGTATTCTGTATCTGGATATCACTACGATAAGAGAGGTTAATTATGGCAGGAGAATACATTCCAGGTTCTGGTGGTAAAGATTGTAATGATTATGCAACTTGGGGACAACCATCCACTAGTTACTATTATATTTTCAAGGGTAATGCAAAGGAAGAAGATTATCCAGAGGAAGCATGTACTCCTTGGTATCATCAGACAGCACAGATTGATAGTCTAAAAGTAAACACCTCTATTATTGGTGATGGAATAATTAACATTACAGGCAATATTACGGCACCGGTTTTTAATGGTAGTGCTACATCAGCAAAGACTATTGGTGGTGCATTTGATATTCCACATTTTAAAGATGAAAAGAAAAGAATCCGTCACGTAATCGCTGAGGGCCCAGAGGCAGGCATTTATGTTCGTGGAACTTTAAAGGATTCTAATAAGATTGAACTTCCTGAATATTGGGATGGAATTGTTGATCCAGAAACCATTACCGTAACTCTCACTCAGATTGGATATTCTCAAGATCTTATTGTTGAAGGTATTGAGTGGGGTAAGACCGTAAAAATTAAATCTGGCACTGGAGCAAATATTCACTGCTATTATGAGGTATGGGCAGCACGTCACATCAACCCATTAGACCACGACGAAAAACTTCACGTTGTATATGAGGGAGACAGTCCTGAGGATTATCCAGGTAATAATGAGTACTATCTAATTGGTGGATGGGACTATGACCGTCGTGAAACCAAGTGGAGGCGTCCAGAAGACAAAATGGACTCTGTAAACCTTGACAAAGACGCCTGACCATCCTATAATAAGCAGGTAATCAAACGAACCCCATGCAAGACGAGTACCTGACCCGCTGTGTTGTGGATCCCGTAAAGCGTAAGTTTTTCCTGTATTCTAATGAAGGAGAGGAGCGTGTTGTGGACTGCGATACCGTGGATCAATTCATGGCAGTGCTTGAACTGTGTCGTGACAACCTTGACGAAGACACACTGGCGTATGCATCTCCCCTCTGACCAAAATTAGCTTTTAATTCCAAAAAAGGGCGAAAAAAAATTCCCCAAATTTTTTGCCCTATTACCTTTTTATGAATAACTATTCAGCAGAGTTTTACAAAAAAATCCTAGAGTGTTATGAGTATGAGACCCGAAACCCGTCAATCTATGGAAATGTTATTCGTGGCGAAATGGAACTTACCCAAAGCAGCGAAGAATTGCAATCTGACAGACAAGGAGATGAAAATAACCTTTAATGAATATTGTCGTCTCAATCCTCCTACCTGGGAAGGAGAGTAATTTTTTGGGAGCGTGGCGGAATCGGTAGACGCACCAGACTTAAAATCTGTTGAACATTAAGTTCGTGGGGGTTCAAGTCCCCCCGCTCCTATTGCCCCACTAAATATAGGTGGGGTATGCCACAGTCCCATGAAATATCGCATAGATACAAAGTATCGTATAGATACGAAATACTGCTGGTATAGAGGAAAGAGGCAGATTGTATTGATGTATTTCATACAAAATGTTCCTTTCACATTTGATGATCTTCCTGACTTTGCCACTCATGATGCGGAAATCGTTGAAATGGCCAATAGTGGGAAAGCATACGAAGAAGAGGATCTATACAGATCTGCTATGTACCTAATGATGGAGGAATGCAATCCACTGCTACATGAACTAGAATTAGAAAACCCAGAACTGTTACCTGTAGATTGATGCCAACTTAGCTCAGCTGGATAGAGCAGGGTTTTTGTAAAGCTCAGGTCATCGGTTCAAGTCCGATAGTTGGCTTATTAAGGAGGAAAAATGGTTATAAATCTTTGGTATAATCAAAAAATGAAAGAGTGGAGATGGTCTCTTACTGAAACTGGTATTATGACCCAACATACTGGTGGTCAAGAAGAACTCCGTGATGCTATGAATGATGTCGCAAACACCGTCGAATATATACTTGACAACGAGTTAAAAGAAGAGTAATATATAAAGGTGTGAAGGAAGTGCGAGAAGGGTGACCCTATATAGGGTTGCCCTTTTTTCGTTTGATAAATAATCCTAACAGAACTTATAGTGTAATAAGATGGGTCTTTCCAGATTAGATAATTTTCTGAAGTCTTCGCGTGGTACTATTCTTTATGTAGATCCTAATAGTTTAGACGCGACTGATAGTATTGAAAATCAGGGTAATTCACTGACTCGTCCCTTCAAAACGATTCAGCGTGCGTTAATAGAATCTGCAAGATTTTCATATCAAGCCGGGTTGAATAATGACAGGTTTGGAAAAACTACCATCTTGCTGTACCCTGGTGATCACGTAGTTGATAATAGACCAGGATTTATTCCAGACGGGCAAAATAATTATAGGCAGAGGAATGGATCTACAACTGATGATTTGCCTGCTTTAGATCTAACGTCTAATTTGAATCTTGAATCGCCAAATAATGAGCTCTATAAGCTTAATAGTATACATGGTGGTGTAATTCTTCCTCGCGGTACATCTTTGGTCGGTCTAGATCTTCGTAAAACTAAGATCAGACCAAAATATGTTCCAGATCCAGAAAATGATAATATTGAAAGAACGGCAATATTCAGAGTAACTGGTGCATGTTATCTGTGGCAGTTCTCTATATTTGACGGAGATCCTAACGGTAAGGTTTATAAGGATTATACAGTAAATACACACGTTCCTAACTTCTCACACCACAAACTAACAGTATTTGAATATGCTGATGGTGTGAATGGTGTCAATATTAGTGATACTTTCCAATCATATTCTTCAACCAGAACTGATCTGGATATGTATTATGAGAAAGTTGGTTTGGTATATGGACAATCTTCTGGTCGTGCAATTGAACCAGATTATCCATCCACTGGTCTTGATATTCAACCCAAGATTGATGAATATCGTATTGTTGGATCAACGGGTCAAAGTGTAGGTATTTCCAGTATCAAGGCTGGTGATGGTGTAACTGCAACCACCACAATCACTGTCACCACCGACACTGCGGTCCCTGGTCTTGATGTAGATACTCCATTCCGTGTTGATGGTATTAGTGCGACTGGATATAATGGTAATTTTGTTGTATTTGATAAGACAAGTAGCACAGAAATTAAATATATTGTTCAAAATACACCAACAACTGCACTTCCAACGGTAGCTGGTTCCGAGTTATCACTTTCTTCTGATACTGTTACATCTGCATCACCATATATCTTTAACATCTCTCTGAGATCTGTTTTTGGTATGTGTGGTATGGAGGCAGATGGATCTAAGGCAACTGGATTTAAATCCATGGTTGTTGCCCAGTATACTGGTATTGGTCTCCAGAAAGATAATAATGCATTCGTAAGATATAATACGTCAACTCCCGCGACTGGAAATTATGATGATAGTACAACTGTTGATAATTTAAGTAATAATTCGAGGGCTAGATATAAACCAGAATACAGGAACTTCCACGTAAAAGTATCAAATAACTCCTTTATTCAGGCAGTTTCGATCTTTGCGATTGGATTCTCTGAGCACTTTGTAACTGAAAATGGTGGTGATATTTCACTGACCAACTCTAACTCCAACTTTGGTGCAAATGCACTGACTTCTGTTGGATTTAGAACCGATTCATTCTCTCAGGATGACATCGGATACATCACTCATATCATTCCACCCAAAGAAGTTCCTCTTACAGAATCTTCGATTGAATTCAACTCAATTGATGTAGCAAAAACTGATGTTGTCGCTGGTGTTGGATCGACAGGTAACTTATATCTTCTTAGCCAAACGAACGCTGGTGCTCCACCAGAAAACGTAATTGAAGGTTACAGAATTGGTGCAAGAACAAACGATCAACTGCGTGTTCTTATCTCTCAGGCAGGAATCGTAACTGAGTATTCTGCACGTATTGTTATGCCAGACAATACCGAGAACCCAGTTTCTAGTGCAGAGAAATCTTTTAAAGTAAAGAGAAGTGCTGTAGGAATCAATAGTATCGGAACATATAGTGATGGTGGTAATGAAAACGTCATCACTCTGACTGCACAACACAATCTTCTTGATGGAGAATCTGTTCGTGTTATCAGTTCCACTGGTCAACTTCCAGATGGATTGACTCCAAATAATGTTGCGTTTGCAATTACAACGGGATCAGGTATCACAACAAATACCAATATTAAACTTGCAAAAACCCTTAACGATGCAATTAATGGGTCTGCAATTTCTATTAATGAAAAAGGTGGAGAACTGACTGTCGTAAGTAGAGTATCTGATAAGAACTCTGGTGACGTTGGTCACCCAATTCAATACGACTCTACAAATTCTCAGTGGTTTGTTAAAGTTGCCCTTGCTGCAACCGAAAATTCAATCTATCCAACGATTGTAAGTCTTGGAACCACAGATCTTGGAACAGCAACTCCAAGAACATTCTTCAAGAGAAGAACTGATGCAAGATCTGGTCTTGATAAAACCTATAGAATGAGATATGTTATCCCTGCAAGCTCTGGAGTTGCCACTGCGAGACCTCCGGTAGAAGGATTTATCCTTCAGGAATCTAATTCTTCTATTGGTTCAACTGATGGTGAGATTCAAACTTACTTTGGATCTGGTTCAATCACCAACGTAAACCAACAAAGAAACTATAGATTTATCTCAGGTGCATCATGGGATGGAACCTCTGGTAATATTAATACCGAACTTCCTCACGAATTAAAGATTGGAAACGAGGTTGAACTCAAGAACATTACAAGCACAGAAAATACCTCTGGCACAGACAACTCTGGATTTAATGGTCTACATATTGTCACTGGAATCTCTAGTGCAAAACAGTTCTCTGTTGGACTCAACACTGATCCTGGTACATTCAGCAATAATACAACTGATAGATCAACATCCTTACCTTTCTTTAGAAGAAAGAAATTTACCGATACTTATTACGTCTATAGACTTTCTGAGGCACAACAATATGTCGCTGGAAAGCAAGATGGTGTTTACTACATAAGTGTTCTGAATGCTTCTATCAAACCAACAGTATCTCCATTTACTGCTGATAAGTATTCTCAACCTGTTGCATCTCTCTTCCCACAAATTAGTAGAGACAATATAGTTTCTGATCCAGCAGAGACAAAATCGTTTGCTGCTTCTAGTTTAATTGGTAAAGTTGATGTAGACGATACTAGAAAGAGTATCACCAAAGAAGCACTGAACAAGTACAGAGACGACTTCACAGTTGGTATTGCACTTACTGATATCTTCTCTACCACTGGTGCTGCACATACACTTCATACCCAATATGATCATGGACTGAATCGATTGACTAAAGTTCAAGTTAATGAAGTTGGTGCTGGTTACAGCAACGGCACATATTATAATGCAAGTTTGGTTGCCATCGGTTCATCTACAACTGGTAAGCACGCAACTGCTAAGGTCGTAGTTGCATCTAATGCTGTCAGTGCAGTCACTATTATGGATGGTGGTTCTGCATATGGTATTGGTAATACCATGGCAATCGTTGGTGTTACCACAACTGGAACAGGAACATTTACTGAAGCTGTTGTGGAGGTAACGAAGATCTATGATAATGTTGGTGATGTTATTCGTCTTACTGGAGTTTCCTCTGAAGGATACTCTGCATACAACCAACTCTATAGAATTACTGATGTTGCGATTGGATCTGCAACCACTGTAACTGTTGCTGCTGCTTCTTCTATTCCAAGCACAGGTATTTCCTCAGACACGGTTGGTGTTGGTGTTACTGTAACGGGTGATGCATATGCATATCTGACAGGTGAGTCAATCAGAGTTAATACCTTTACCTATACTGGTCCTGCTGGTATTGCAACAATCACAACGCATAATCAACATGGTTTAGCGGTAGATCGTGCTGTAACCATCAGTGGTGCAGGTCAAACTCAATATAATGGATCATTTGTTGTCACCAAAGTCAATTCTCTGACATCATTTGAAGCAAATATTGGTGTTAGCACTTTAGCTCCTACTGCATCAGGAACAATCTTTGCACTTCCTGAAGGTATTTCCTCTAACGATGGAAACATTACTATTGAAGATGAGAATATCGCAGGTAGAATGATTCCAACTTATGCTGGAATCACCACTACACTCTCTAACTCTATTGCAAACGCAACCACCGATGAAATTAATCTTCAAACCGTTGGCGATCTTGATGTTAACATCGGTGACTTCTTATTGGTTGATGGAGAATTGTTGAGAGTCAAGACAACTACCACCGGATCAAATCCAATTAAAGTTTTCCGTGGTATTCTTGGTACAAAAGCAACATCACATACCATCAATTCTGTTATCAGAAAGGTAAGAGTTGATCCAATTGAACTTAGAAGACACTCCATCATCCGTGCTTCTGGTCATACGTTTGAATATGTTGGATTTGGTCCTGGTAATTATTCTACCGCATTCCCAGATAAGCATGACAGAGCAATCAGTGTTGATGAAGAACTGTTAGCTCAATCTAATAAGAGAGAAGGTGGAATTAACTTCTACACTGGAATGAATGATAAGGGTATTTCATACTCTGGTAACAAACGTCTTAGTACAATTACAGGTAGAGAAGAAATCTTTGATACTCCAGTAGAAACTGTAGAGGGTGAGGATGTTAGTGTTCTGCCAAACCTGAATGTTGTCACTCCTGTTGAACTTATTGCAAGTCGCTCTATCAGTGTTGAGGGTGGACCTGATCAGAAGGTTGTATCTAAGTTTAATGGTCCAGTTATCATTAATAACAAACTGACTGTTAATTCCACGAAGGGATTTGAAACAAATAATATCTTTATTCAGGGTGATGCTACAGTTTCTAGGAAGCACACTGTAGGTATTGCAACTCCAGTTCTTGCAGGAAACCCAGGAGATATTGTATATAATGCCAACCCAAATGAGGGTGGATATGTTGGTTGGGTATATGCTGTAGAAAATGGATGGAGACGTTTTGGTAATGTCAGCACAGCAACTAGCACCAGTGATGATATTATTCATACCCTTGGAATTTCAACTTCATCTCTGACTGCAGACAGTAAACTTCAGGTGGGATCTGGAACTTCAATATTTGCTGTCGATGCTGATGGTGTCGGTATTGGTTCAACTGCAAACGGATTCAAACTTCGTGTTGTTGGTGAATCTAGATTTAGCGGGTCTATTGTTGCGACAGCTTTCACTGGAGATGGTTCGGGTCTGACCAATCTTTCAAATGACTCTCTGTTTAATACTGTCCCTTCAGGTATTGGTACTGGTATTTCTCCAGTTGAGGTATTAAATGTTGGTATTGGAACTACTAGACCACTTTCTGATGTTAATCTGACAGTTGGTGCGGTTGGTTCTTCTGGAACTTCCATGCACGTCTTCTCTGAAGCTAAGTTTGCTGGTATTGCTACTGTAAATGATCTGACGGTTGCTGGTTTTAGCACAGTTGTTGGTAACTTTGATATTCAGAACTCCTCTGGACAGATCACTGCTGGTATTGTTACTGCAACTACATTAAATGTAGGTGCTGCAGGAACAATTATTACCACGCAAGTCGGATTTGGATCGGTTGGTATTGGTTCTACTCAACCAACTGCGATGCTTGATATTGGTGGACATAGTAAGTTTACGACTTATTCCGAAGCAGTTGCATCACCATCAATCTCTTCTAATGAGATCACACTCGATCTATCTGCAGCACAATCATTTACGATTACTGCATCTGATGACATCAACGCATTTGTTCTGACGAATCCTCCTTCAGGATCAACTTCATTCACAGTTAAGATTCTTCAAGACTCAACTGGCGGTCATTCTGTTGGCATAGATACATTTAAGAACAGCAGTGGAACAGCAATTCCAGTTTATTGGCCTGGTGGTGGTGTCCTACCAATCGTTACTACAACGGCAGATAGGGCAGACATCTATTCGTTCAAGTTATTTGATGGTGATAATGCTACATCCTCTGGTCTGTATGGTGTCGTAGGAGGTCAGAACTTCGCATAATGGAGAATATTAATTTTAGAGGGATTCCGACATCCCTGTTTCTTAACGGACCAAAAGTGGGGATCGTCACTGATCCCCAAAGTGTATCTGATGTTATTGGTGTTGCAACTTTCACTGGTATTGCTACAGCAACATTTCCAGACACTAATTTTGCTCTTGATGGTGGATCTGTTGCATTTAAATGGTATTTTGATGGATCTCAAATCTTAGACACCACAGAAGATAGTAATAGTAATGCATCTATTGTAGGATTCAGTTCTGCAACTGGAACAGGTTCTACTATTACTATTAATGGACTTACTAATGATGATAATGGTAAGGAAGTATATTTTGAAGCAGATTATGTTCCCTCTGCATATTCACAACCAGCAGGATCTGCAGTAACTGCAGGAACTGCAAGATCAACTGGTAATGCATTCAACGAACCAATTCAATCTGGTATCGGAACAATAACAGTATTTCCAATTATTGATATCACCGCTCAACCAACAAATCAATTGGTATCTATTGAAGATACTGCAACATATACAATTGCAGCACAAAAAACACCTGGTGGTGGTGCAGTAAATTATCAGTGGCAACTGGATGGAAATGATCTGTCTGATGGAACAACTACTACGACTGTTCAAGAGGGAGGATCGGGAAAACTAAAACTTTGGAGACTCAACGATCCGTCTCATAGTAATGATGGATATAGTGCTACTAATCCTGAGGAATTTGACGTATCTCAAAACAGAGTTTTTGGATTAACAGGTAATAAATTTGCTAGACATTATCAGGGAGTTACTGTCGTAAACTTTATTGAGACCACTGAGGACATGACTTTTAAAATCACTGCTAATGGTGCAGATGGTGGAACGTCACAACGAAGAAGTGTATCTGGTGGTAAAGGAGGACAATCTATAGGAACATATACTTTTAAAGCAGGACAAAAGTATAAAATGATTGTTGGTCAAGCTAATTGGAGCTCTAACCAACTTGATGGCGCATCAAAACCTGGCACTAGTAATGGTGAAGCTGGATATGGTGGTGGGTTAACAGGACTTTTTATTGCAGATTCATTTGCCGCATCAGGTGAAGTCACTTTTAAGCAATCAGAGGCTATTTTGATTGCTGGTGGAGGCGGTGGTGGTGCCGATGACCCAGCAAATGGTGGTGCTGGTGGCGGTCTTACCGGTGGTAATGGAGGTAATGCTCCTGGAAGAGGTGGGACAGGAGGAACACAATCTGCTGGTGGTGCTGGAGGATCTGTTTCAACTAGCGGAGATCCAGGATCAGCACTTCAAGGTGGCTCCGGTGGTGGCGGAGGTGGTGGAGGTGGATACTTTGGTGGTGGTGCTGGTGGTGGACATGATGGATGTTGTGCTGATGGTGCTGGTGGTGGTGGATCTGCTTTCTTCTATGATACTGCTGATACCACAAGTGGAAGAGGTGAAAATGTTGTTTCTGATATTACAACAACTGCAGGTGGAAGTGATGTGCAATCTTCACCGATAAATGATGGTGCATTAAATGGAATACATGGAAGTTTTTTCATGGAATTGATTTCAACTACAAAAACAGTTTCAACAACAGTCACTGGTTCTAGCACTGATACTCTGACAATTACTGCAGAAGCAACAGCAAACGGAACAATTAGATGTAAATGCACTGCAACTGAAGTTCAAGAATCACCAGTATTCTCAAACACTGTAAGTTATGTTGTTGTAGATCCAAGATCACTGCTTGAGATTGAAACTTATAATTATACAGATGCAACTGCAACACTTTCAGAGTTTGACTTAGCTAATGGTGATTTGACGATTGATTATGCAACATACTCTGGAAACGCAGTATGTTTGTATGCAGGTGATAAAGATATTGACGTTGAGATGGAAATGTATGGTGGATCGGGTGTATATTGGCCATCTAATGAAGAGGCAGATGAATCACTATCAACCGCTAGAGTGGGTGATGGGGGATATTCAAAGATTAGATTCACCATGGAAAGGGATGTTGAATATATTTTGACAGGATTATTTTCTTCAATTAATACTCCATTTCTCTACAGAAAAGCAACTTTGATTGCAGTTGTTGGTGGAGGAGGTGGTGCAGGCCAAGGAATGAGATCTGCTCTAAATGTTATGGGAGATGGTGGTGATGGAGGTGGTATAAATTTAGATGGTCAAGATGCTGATCGGGGTGATGGTGATGGAGCAACATCTATTTCTGAAGGGAGTTTACCCTCTGATGGAATTTTTGGATCTTTAACGTCCCTCACTGCAGAATCACCTGACACAAAAGCAACGGGTAGAGATGGTGGGAGAACACTTCCATGTACTAGAGGAGATTATTGGAGAGATCAAGGAAAATCTCCATGCGAAGATCTTGGGACTATCAAGTTCAGAACCCCTAATGGAACCGAAATATCTAATACTGCATCTATCACGCGGGGATATAAGTCTGGATATAATATAATTCAAACTCAGGGAAAACGAGAACTTGCTAGTGGTGGTAATGGTGGCGCTGGAGCAACAGGCGGAAAAGGTGGAACTTCATCAGCTGGTGGTGGAGGTGGATCAGGATATACTGATGGTTCTGTAACGGTCATCAATACCACAAGAGGTGGTGGTGGATATCCCACAGATGCATATAATGGAAAATCAAGAGTTGTCATTCGTATTGCTGATCCTGCTACAATTGATCCAGCAACTACACTTCAAGAAGTAACATTTACTATTGGTAGATCTGCAGCATATTCTAATACAATTACCTTTGTAAAAGAAAGTGGAACTGGACCAGATAGAATTACGTTTGGACCTAACTCAGGAACTGTTGTTGTGCGTTTAGGATTTGGTGCAGTTTATACAAGAGAAAGTGTTTTGATTAATGGTGCTCCTGGTGGAAAGGTGAGATTAACTGATAATACACTTGAACTGGAGGATGCTAGTGATGATGATTATAATGATCTAACAGTTACTCCAGACAAAGGTAGATTTACAAGTGACTCTAGATATGAATTTAGCAGAGCAAGTGAACTAGTTACCTTTACGCAGTCTCTGACTGGCGATCATCTTGGATTTACTATGACCCTAGTTTCTGGAACTGGAACTGGACCACAAACTATCAAATTTGGTGGTTCTGGTCTTACACTGCCTTACAATAATCCAGTCACTGCAAGAATTCAGCAGGGAGCAGTTTATACTATCACATCAACAAATAATGTCACTACAAGAAGTTTGAGTGATGGTACTCTTACTCTTACTGATGTAGATAGCAATCCTGGAACTTTGGAGATCACTCCAGACAAAGGAGAATGGACTTCAACATCTAGATACGAGTTCACCTAGATACTTGTATAAATAATAAAAAATAAGCGGGGGAGAGTGAACCCGAATGGCAGTCAATAAGAATTTTGTTGTCAAAAACGGGCTAGAAGTAGCAACAGATGTCATTCTGGCAAATGCTTCTACCAAAAATGTCGGTATTGGTTCTACCCAACCAACTCTCACCTTAGATGTAAGAGGTGGAATTGGTGCTACTGATCTCCAAGTTACTGGATTCTCTACGTTTACGGATGATATCCAAGTAGGAGCATCTGGTAGCGTTTTTTATGTCAGTAACTCCACCAACATGGTTGGTGTTGGAACATCAGTTCCTGCTTATACTTTAGAAGTTCGTGGTCCTGTTAGTACAGGTGTCACGGCACTTTATGTTCGTGGCGACATGCGCGTCACTGGTGATATCAATCTCGATGATATTACTCTTGATGATGCATCGATTGATAATCTGACAGTTTTAGATACATTAACTGTTGCTGGTATTGTCACTCTTGCAAGTAGTGGTGGTATTACAACAGCAGGTGGTCAGGTTTATGTTGATACTGATCTAAATGTTGGTGGTGCATCAACATTTACTGGCGCGGCTGACTTTAATAATGATGTTGATATTGATGGTCACACTGAACTTGATAATTTAAATGTCAGTGGATTCTCTACATTCGTAGGGTTCTCTACATTTAATGATTATGTCTTTATTCAAGATGGATTGAATGTTGCTGGTGTCATCACTGCAACATCATTCACCGGTCTTGGACAAATTGGTGTTGGTTCTGAAGGAACCTTCATCGGAACTGGCGTCACGATGGTTGATTTTAAATCATCCAACGCAGGAAACACTGTTGATGTAACAACAGGAATCGCAACGGTCACAGTTCAGACTGGTGCATCAATTGGTCTCGTAATCGCTCTCGGCGGTTAATTCAATAAATACTCATAACACTTAAAGAAAGATGGCAGAAGCATTTTCAAATCAAGTAGCGAGAGCTGCGGGTATTGTAACTAGTTACAGTGGGAGCACGGTAGCTGCGGGAAGCACTGCCATTACAGTTACCGCACTGACCGGTATTGGTGTTTCTTTCCTGGTTGACAATCAGAATTTTATTGCCGGAACAAAGGTTGTATCAACCAGTGCCGTCTCTGGTGGAGTAGGAACTGTATTCACGGATCGAAATTCCACAAATACGTCAAGCGCAAGCAGTCAAACGGTCAAGTTCCTTGGACCCACGACAGCATATACCTCTCCTGCATCCACGAAGAGTATTATTATCGGTGGAACATTTGCAAATAACACAAATAATTCTGTAAATCTTTCAGTCGAGATCTACGACAGCAGTGTTGGAGTTACCTCTACTGGATCAGTTGCAATCGCAAGTAAGATTCCAGTTCCTTCAGGAAGTTCTTTTGTTATCTCTGACACAGGTAAGACACTTTTAGAATCAGCAGACGAACTAAAAGTTTATTGCGACAGTGAAGGAGCAGTTGATGTAAGTCTCAGCATCCTGACAGGAGTTAACTGATGGCAGATAGAAACGGTTATATCGGAAGAGCACCTAGCGACTCAGCAGTCACAGTTGCAAGACAAACTTTTTCACCTACTGGAGTCACAACTGACTTTACTTTTGCATCTGGTTACGTTGCAGGTTACTTTGATATCTTTATTAATGGCGTAAAGATGATTGAGGGAAGTGACTACACTTCCACAGACGGATCAACTTTCTCAGTATTAAATGGTGGTGCAACCAGTGGTGATGTAATTGAGGGTGTTGCATATAAGGCATTTAATGCAGCCACTGCAACCGTTGGAATATACTCTGGTGGAGATCCAATCTCTACACAGGCAAACATTTTAAACTTTGTAGGAACAGGAAATACTTTTGCACTCAGAGGTAGCACTGTAGACATCAGCATCTCTGGTGGTGCAGGTGCTGGTGGAACATTTGCAGTAAACTCAACTGGTATTCATACTACTAAGAGTGTAGGTATCGGAACCACAACAGCTACTGGAGCTGTTGATACTAATAATACAGCAGTTCTGAACGTTGGTATTGTTACTGCTAATAGTTTATTTGGTGCATTAACAGGTAATGTAACAGGTGATGCTACTGGATTGTCGGGATCTCCAAGCATTACCGTTACCAACATTAACGCCGCAGATATTACAGCTTCTGGAACTCTGACTTATGAAGATGTAACTAATGTTGATTCTCTTGGACTTGGTACATTTAGAAATGGATTAATAGTTCAAGGAACTGGAACTACAAGCACAACGTTAAATGTTTCTGGTGTTTCAACGTTTGTAGGGTTTACAACGTTTCAGGATAATGTTTTTGTTGCTGGTGTTTCAACACTCACAGGAAATTCTTTTGTTGGTTCTGCAGTATCAATCTATGCATCATCTGGTATTGTAAGTGCCACTGCATTTTATGGAGATGGTGCAAACTTAGATAATATTGTATCTGGAGTAACTTTAGAACAGGCAGGAAGTTCTGTTGGTTCTGCAATCACTACGATTAACTTCTCAAGTGGAGCCACACTTACCACTGCATCATCTGGATTCTCTACGGTTACAATTTCTACAGGCATTCAAACCGAAGCAGGAACTGCATCTGGTATCATCACTTCGGTATTCTTAAGTGACGCAGTAGATCATAAGATTGCTGCAACTGGCTTCTGTACTATTACATCAACACAGGCAGGAACAGAGGGAGAATCACACACAATTCGTATTGTAAACTCTGGTATTGCAACTGTTGGATTTAGTACATACTTCTTGTTCCCATCAGGATCAGCACCAAGTATGCCAACAGCAGACGGTGCAGTTAGTTTAATATCTTTCACTGTACACGATTCTGTAGGAGCAGGTTGCACACAACTACTTGCAGGTGCTTCTGTAAACTTTAGTTGAGAGGGTAGATAAATGGCAGGAATAGCACACGTTATCACCCCTGATAGTGCATCAGGTGCTCAGGTTATTGATGGTAGTTTAAAGTTTGATGGTAGTTATTTAAAAAGAACACCAGGTTCTGCTGGAAACAGAAAAATATTTACTTGGAGTGGTTGGGTAAAACTAAATGAGTTAGCATCTTTTTACTTATTTTCTGTTCCAGACAGTAGTGGACATGCTTCATTTATGTTTGACAGTGGCCAGTTGAGATGGAATACTTACTCAACATCTACAAATGGTTTATTTACATCAAATGCTTACTTTCGTGATCCTGGATGGTATCATGTTGTTCTTGTTTTTGATTCAACACTACCAACCACAACTGATCGCATAAAGGTTTATGTAAATGGAGAGAGGCAAACATCTTCTTCTTATACTACTCCTGACGGATCCGACACTCCAGTTAATAATACTGTAGAGCACAGTATTGGTGCGAGATATCAAGATGCAACTTCTGGAGATGTTAATATTACTAATAATTATTTTATAGACGGATACGCACTTGGTCCCGAAAAATTTGCATTTACTGACCCACTCACAAATACCTGGAGACCTAAAGCATATAATATTAACTTATATACTATTGTAAATAACGGTGCTGTCTGGAGTGATAGTTGGGATGGAGCAGGTTCTACAGGAACTGTTGATAATGAAACACGGGCTTTTAATGGAGATTTGACTAACTATACGTCAAATCAAAATAGCAATACAATTTGTAACTGGGTTCCTTCTTCACCAATTCCAATTAAAAAATCTTTAAGAGTTTATGCAGCAGCAATAAGCAGTGGTGCTAATCAAGTTTTTGTAAACGGAACCAGTTTAGGAACTATTCCTGGATCTACTCCACAGTGGTTTTCAATACAAGGTGCAACTGAACTTACATCAGTTGGTTTGCAAGATATTGGAGCAACCCATGGAAGATTGTATGCTGTAGAAGTTGATGGTGTTATTCTTGTAGATAGTAGCACATCAAATTCTAGAGACGCTACTTACCCATTCGGAACAAATGGTTATTACCTCCCGATGGATGGAAATTCACTAATTGGTGAAGATCAATCAGGAAGAGGAAATGACTGGACACCAAAAAACTTTGGTGGTTCAGTAGCACTTGATAACCCTATTGTATCAGGTGCAAGACCAATCCTGAATACAACTCAAGGTGGAACACAGGCAGGAGTTGGTTATTTTGGAAGTAGTGAGAATAAAACCATCACTGTAACAGTTGCATCAAAAACTGGTGGTGGTAATGCTTATTTCTTTGATGGTGTAGAAAGAGATAGTTTAGAATTTTTTCATGGTACAACCATCTTATTTGATACTACAGATTCTACAAATGATTCTCATCCATTTAAACTTTCAAGCACAAATGCTGACAGTTCTGGTGGAACAGAATACACTGATGGCGCAGCATATTTCGTTAATGGAGGTCAGAAAAATGGCACTGATTATGTAAATCAGTATTCCAGTCACTCAAGTGGATTTAGAGGCATCAAATGGACTGTGCCTCATAATGTATCAACCACTTACTACTATTGTACCGTCCATAATGGTATGGGAGAAGATGGTAGATTGACATCAACAACCGATGAAACCAAAGCAGATAAATTTGCTTGGAAATGTTTTTTTGCTCTTCCATGTGTTGGACAGACTCTTGATTTGAGTAGCACAATTAATTTAACAAGTGGCGGAAAAGCACTCACAGTAAGTGGCGCAACTGCAAGTTCAGCAGAAACTTTATTTTATAACAAAAGTATTTACTTTGATGGCAGTAACGATAATATAAAAACAGAAAGTACAAGTCATTTCTTATCACCTGCTGAATATACACTTGAAGGATGGATAAACATCACATCAGCACCCGGAAATAACCAAGGAGAAATTATTTTTGATACTGGTGGTGGTGGTAGTGATCCAGAGTTAAACACTTTTAATAATAGTGGAACTCTTCAATTGTATGAATCTCTATCAAATAATACTAACTGGGACGGAGCTGCATTACAAACAGGAAGATGGTATCACTTTGCTCAAGTGGTTCAAGGAAGCAGTGCAAGTGATGCATCTGCTGTACACAAAATCTATATTGATGGGCAATTATCACTTACAAATACTATTAACTTAAGTGGTAGAAGTGCAAGTTCAATAGCATGTATTGGATCAAGAACTAATGACTCAGTTTATGGTAATTTTTATCTCTCAGATCTTCGTTTTTATCAAATAGCAAAATATACTAGTAACTTTGTAGTTCCATCAACTTCCCCAGATGTTCTCCCAGACACTCCATCAGGTGTGAGTGGTAGTTCTAAACTCACCAAGATTACTGAAGGTGCTGTGAGTTTTGATGGTAGTGGTGATTTCTTAGGTCTTGCAAATACCACTGACACAAACTTTGGAAGTGGTGATTTTACTGTTGAATGTTTTGCATATTTTAAAGATGTGAGTGGTAGTCATACTTTACTTGGTCAGTGGGAAAATGGATCAAATAGAAGATCTTGGTTACTTCAAGTTAATAGTGGACAGTTAAATTCTTATTTGAGTGCTGATGGAACAAGTTCAGGTCAAAAAAGTATTGATAGTGCAGCAGGTGCTATTGGTACAAATCGTTGGTATCACCTTACATATGCAAGATCTGGTGACACCATGAGAATGTTTATTGATGGAATTTTAGTAGGTTCAGTAGATGTATCTGGATTTACCAACTATGCCAACACAAATGATGGATTCCAAGTAGGTAGCCAAAAAACTTCAGCTTCTAATGTGATGAATGGCTCTATCAGTAATGCTAGAATTGTCAAAGGAACAGCACTCTACACATCAAACTTCACACCATCATCAGCACCACTCACAAACGTAACCAACACAAAACTTCTGTGTTGTCAGTCAAATACTTCTGCGACTGAAGGTGCAGTAAAACCTGGAACCATTACAGCAAACGGAGACGCAGCAGCAACCACATTCAACCCATTCAACACTGATATAAACACAGTTCGTGGACAAGAGACTGGTTATCCAACTTGGAATCCGCTTCTTAAATCTACATCAACTTTAAGTAATGGTAATCTAACTATTACCACAGCAGCATCAGGGTATCTCCTGGATATCGTGAACAGGTTTACACCAGCAGGCACTGGACGATGGTATTGGGAGTTTGTTACAACTGCTCGTGCTGGCACTGATTATACTATGGTTGGTATGCTTCCCGAGGATAATATTTACGAACAAAGTGGTGGAAATATTCCACAAGAAGTTAAAGGAATTAATGTTTATATTGGAAATAATGGTGCTGTAAATGCATATGCTGGTGCTGCAACAGCAGGATCTGCAACCGCAGCTTTTGTTCTTGGTGATGTTCTTGGATGGGCTTTTGATGCAGAAAATGGCACTGTTGAGTGTTACAAAAATGGTGTATCGCAAGGCACTCAATTTACAAATGTAAGAACTGATGTTGGATGGGCTTTCTGTTTAACAGATTATGATCATACTAATGCATCAACTCATGAAATAAACTTTGGACAAAAACCCTTCAAGTTCTCACCACCTGATGGTTTCCAACCACTAAATGCTGCTAATATAAGACCAGAGACTGTGATTGCACGTCCTGATCAGTATGTTGATGTAAGGTCAGGATTATCTGCTCAATTTACTATCTCTGATTTAAATTTTGAAACTAATCTTATGATTGCAAAATCTTCATCTAATGATGAATATTGGATTTGGGCGGATTCTGTTCGTGGTTTTATTGGTGGACTAAGGTCAAATGATACTAATGCACAAGGTAGTGGATTAGCAATTGCAAATGTTAATAGTAATGGATATCAGTCCGATTCCAATTGGTTCACTAATGGTAGAACTTATGTAACATATAGTTTTAAAGCAGGTGGAAGTAAAAACACCTTTAATGTTGATGATGTAGGATATGCAAGTGCTGCTGCGGCAGGATTAGATGGTGGAAATAAAACCCCCACTGGTGCTTCTGTTGGAACTAAGCAAGGATTTAGTATTATTAAGTATGATGGGGCAGGGACTAGCACATCTAGCACTAACACAATATCTCATGGACTCTCACAAGCTCCAACATTTTTGATCGTAAAAGGACTAACAGGAACAAATGCTGCAGATGACTGGTTTGTTTATCATAAAGATATTGGTGCAACAAATAGAATTAGATTAAACTTGAGTAATGCCGCAGATACTCAAAATTGGTTAGGGAATACTGTTCCTACATCATCACTTGTAACAATTACTCAAGGGTGGTATAGTGTTAATTATAATGGACATACACATATCATGTATGCGTGGCACGATGTCCCCGGACTGCAGAAATTTGGCATGTTTATGGGCAACGGAAATGCAGATGGGCCCTACGTAGAGGTAGGATTTCGTCCCGCACTCCTCTGGATAAAAAATGTTGACACTAGTAATGAAACTTGGTGTGTTCATGATGATCAGAGAGATACGTTTAATCCTGCTAAACAAAGATTATCAATAGACTCCGACAGTGCTGAAGATGCTTCGCAGAATGCAAGAATCAAAGATTTTCTTTCTAACGGATTTAAGATTCGTGGAGCATCAGGTGAACAAAACACGGCGGGTGACAAATATATCTATTGTGCATGGGCAGAAGCACCAACAGTTAACTTGTTTGGTGGGGGTGCTAATGCCCGCTAACATAAATAACTAAAAAATAAAATGCGATGGCAATAGGCAATCCTATAACATTAACAAATAATGTTGCGTCTAAGATCATCAGTGCAACTGCAACAGCAGATCAAACGCTGTTCACAGTCACTGGTGGTTATCGCATCAATCAACTTGCGGTATTTCGTAATGGTGTAAGACTTGTTGATGGACAAGATTTTACAGCAAGAGATGGTTCATCAGTTACTTTACTGACTGCAGCCAACCTAAATGATACGATTGAGTTTCAGATCTTTGATGACTTTAGAGTTGCAGATGCGATTGTTTCTGCCGAGGCTAGTCAAACAATCAGTGGAGAACTGAATGTAACTGGTGGTTTTAACGTCGGTATTCAGTCAGGTGGAACTGATATTGCAACCGGTGTTATTACCGCAATAAACTTTATTGGTGCTGGTAATACTGCTGTTTATGATGCAGTATCCAAAACTGTTGATATTAGCATCTCTGGATCTGGTGGTGGTGGACTAGGAACTGCAATTAACTATGCAGATGATGCAACTGCTACTCCATTCAGTTATATTGATAGAGAAGCAACAGTATCTGAGAACTTGTTGTTAGATACAACGAAGGCAGGTGAATCTGAATCAATTATCGTTTCTGTCATTCCAAACATTACCTTGAATGCTGGTGTGGCAGTCACTGTTGGCACTGGTAAGACCATGATTATTGATGTCCTTCAAATCGGAGATCTCTGATGGCAACACTTAGAGTTACAAGTTTAAGAGGTAGAACATCAGGGACTTCTCCTACGTTACCTGATGGTGCTGTTGTCACAGGTGTAACTACAACCACCACACTTGCAGTTTCTGGTGTCGCAACTGCTGCATCATCAGTTATTGCAGGTATTATTACAGCAAACTCAACTGGTATTGATGCTGGTGCTGGTATCATCACTGCCACGTCATTTACTGGAAACTTAACTGGTAATGTAACTGGTTCAGCAACAACGATTGCTGGGGCTCCTAATGTTACTCTTGGTAATGTAAATGCTGGAGTTATCACAGCAACCACCTTTGTTGGCGTTCCTGCTGGGTTCACTGAACTCGACGCTGCACTGTTTAACTAAATAACTAAAAAGATATACCGATGGGACTCAAAAGAACTAAACTGCTGGGAGTACAATCAATAACTGGCATTAGCACTGTCGGTATCTTGACTGTTGGCACCACTCAAACGACAGGTGGAGTTGGAATTGCATCCACCTCTTATATTCGTGGTGTAATCATGCACAACACGGGGTTAGCAACGGCAACCTCTTCACTGTATGTTTATCCTGCAGGAAATAATTACAACCATGCAGCAGTTGGTGTTGGAACAACTGCATTTAGATTAGCAAGAGTAGATATTGCATCAAACGAAACGTTCTTCTTTGAACCTAACTATCCAATTGTTATGGCTCATGATGAGACCCTTGTCGTAGAGGTTACGCAATCAAGTAATGGTGGAACAGGTATTGGTACGATAATGAACTACCAAGTTCTTGGCGATACAGACATCAACTGAGGTGATTAGAAATGGGAGCAAAATCATCACAACCTAACAGTCCTAATCTTAATAGGACAGATGGACACCTTATAGAATATTTTAGAAATACCTTTGTAGGAGGTGGTGGAGGAACTAATCCACCGCCACCAAGTTCATCGATGGAGGCAACTGGTGGCACTGTCAGTGATTATACTGAGGGATCAACAAATTATAGAGCGCATGTTTTTAGTGCATCAGGTTCTTTCCAAGTAAATAATCTTGCAGTGGGTATCCCCAATAATATTGATGTTGTTGTCATCGGTGGTGGTGGCGGTGGTGGTAGTAACATCTCTGGTGGCGGTGGTGCCGGTGGTTATAGAACTTTTAATCAGATTCCTATTTCTGCCACCGGAACATATCCACTAATAATTGGTGCTGGTGGTGCTGCATCTCCCACTGAGAATTCTAAAGGATCTGTAGGTGCTGCTACGACATTTTTTCTCACACCATTTGGACCAATCGTAGGCACTGGTGGTGGTGGAGGCGGATCAAGAAATACTCGTCCTGGCGGGGGCGGCGGTTCTGGTGGTGGTGGTTGTGGACACGGTGGCACTGGTGGTGTTGGTGATGGAACTGAAGTATCACCTGACGGTATTTCGCCAACAGCTCAAGGTAATGATGGTGGTGCTTCTCCCGGTTCTAATGGATCTGCTGGAGGTGGTGGTGCTGGTGGTGCTGGAGAAGCTTCTCCAGGTCAGCATGGTACTAGAGGTGGTGTTGGAGTACAAACTTCAATCGCCACGGGTGTATCACAGTATTATGCAGGTGGTGGAGGTGGATCTGGTCACCCCAACTATGGTGAGGGAAGAGGAGGTCGTGGTGGCGGTGGCCATGGTGGAATCGCTGGTGCATTTCCTATTGGAGCTGCCGGAGTTGTTAACTCTGGTTCTGGTGGAGGTGGAGATGGAGCTCCATCATCTAGTGGTGGAGGAAGTGGTGTTGTAGTTGTAAGATATGAAAGAGGACAATTAAATCCTTCAAAAGCAACTGGTGGCACCGTCAGATTCTTTGGATCAAAAACTATTCATACATTTACATCACCTGGCACATTCACTGTACCCTCACCAAGTGGATTATCAACGGTTGAAATCCTTGCAGTAGGTGGAGGTGGTGGTGGAGGTCAATATAATGCTGGTGGCGGTGGTGCTGGCGGACTTCAGTTTAGAAATAATGCTCCAGTAAGTGCTCAGGGATATTCTATTGTCGTGGGCACTGGTGGTGATGGCGGTGCTGGTGGAACGTATGATACAGGATCAAATGGAACTTCAACTACGACTGCAGGAATAACCACAACCGCTCAAGGTGGAGGTGGTGGTGGTGCAAATAATCCAGCACCAGCTGCAGGAAACGGTGGTTCTGGTGGTGGTGAAGCTGATGGACAGAATGCAGGAACAGGTAGTAGAGAAGTAGGAACAACAAATCCTGCACCAGCACAAGGTAATAATGGTGGAGCATCAGATCCGGTTGCTGCTGGTGGTGGAGGTGGTGCTGGACAGGCTGGCGGTGCTGGAAACAGCAATAAACGTGGTGGTTATGGAGGTGTTGGACTTATCTATGATATTTCTGGAGAAAGTCGTTACTATGCCGGTGGCGGCGGAGGTGGAACAAGAGCTCCTGGTGGTGGTGGTGGATATGGTGGAAATGGTGGCGGTGGTGATGGTGGCCAAAGCGGAGGAGATGATGGCACTGCAGGTCTCGATGGCACTGGCGGTGGTGGTGGAGGCGGTGCTTACAACGCTAATGGTGGTGATGGTGGTAATGGTATTGTTATCATCGCATACCCAACCTGATAAATACCTAAAAACATAGACTCATGTCAAAGTTACAAGTTAATGATATTGTAAACAAGGATGATGACGGTTCCGTTGGTTTTTCCAGAGGAGCCGTCGTTACTGGTGTTGCAACTGCTACTGGAGTTAACGTAACTGGAGTTGTCACTGCAACCACATTCCTTGGAGATGTAACTGGCGATGTTGTTGGTGGAGTCACAGGTAATGTTACAGGTAATATCAACGCATCATCTGCATCTGGTATCAGTACTGTTGGTATTTTGACATCATATGATTCAATTACAATTAAGGTTGGCAGCGGTTCAACTGAGATTGCAACCGAACTGAGTAATAAGACATCACCAGGCAAGGCAATTGCTTTGTCTATGGTCTTCGGTTGATAAATAAACAAAAGAGGTATTGTAGGAAATGGCTGCACCGAATATTGTAAATGTTGCGACTATCACGGGCATATCAACATTTATTGCTGGAATCAATACTGGTGGTGATGGGGTAGTCATTACCAAGAACCCTGCAGGTGTAACCACCATCGTTTCTAATGCTGCTAGTAGTGGTAAAGTATTAAAGATTAATAGTTTGGTTGCTGCTGGTGTTGGAGCAACCACGGGAGTAACGGTAGATATTTACGACAAAGCAACTGCAACTGGTGCAGCAAATACAGTTTCGATTGCATCAACGATTGCAGTTCCTACATTCTCCTCTGTTGTTATTATTGGTAAAGAAAACGCAATATACTTAGAAGAAGACCGATCCCTTGGAGTTTACTGTCAACCAAATGCAGGAAGTATCAACGTAGTTGTTGCATACGAAGAAATTAGCTGAGGAGGATAAACCATGGGATATCTAGGTAGAAGGATTGGTTTATCACAAGACAAAGGAAACTCTAGTCCTGGTGGTGCAGATGGTGCCGTTGGTGGTGGCATATTAGATTTATTTGCAAGTGGATATTTTGAAAGACAGGATAAGATTTTTAATGCTCCTGGAATAGCACCACAGTCAGGATTGACAGCAACTGGCGGTGTCATTAGTGATTACACCGATAGTGGAACAGTTTATAGAGCACATATTTTTACTAGCTCTGGTACTTTTGATGTAACTGCTTTATCAGATAATATAGTAAATGGTGATACTGTTGATTATCTTGTTGTTGCTGGTGGCGGTGGAGGAGGAAATGATAATGCTGGCGGTGGTGGTGCTGGTGGACTTCGTTCAACGGTTTCTAATACTGGTGGAGGTGGTTCTCTTGAAAGTGCAATAACTGTAAGCACATCTCCAGGTTCATATACAGTCACTGTTGGTGCTGGTGGACATGGGTCTGCTTCCAGCACTCTGAGAGGTGCCGATGGATCTAACTCAGTATTTGGACCAATCACTTCAATTGGAGGAGGTGGTGGTGGAACAGATAACCCACCAAATAGTGGAGTAAGAACTGGAAACCCAGGAGGATCTGGTGGTGGAGGTTGTTCTAAAAGTGGAACTAATAATGGAGGAACTGGAACATCAAATCAAGGTTATGCTGGAGGTGTAGGTAATAGTTCAGGTTATGAGGCACAAAGAGGTGGAGGCGGTGGCGGTGCTGGGAGCACAGGTTATGATGGTGGACCATCATCTGGTGAGGGTTATAAAGGAGATGGTGGTATAGGTGTTCAGGTATTGATTGCAGGCACACCTGCAGCAAATCAACCAGTTGGTACACCAGGACCAAACTCTGGTGGCGGATACTTTGCAGGTGGTGGTGCTGGTGGAACACAAGGACCAACTGGATCTTCTGGTGGTAAAGGCGGTGGTGCTGATGGTGGAGACAGTGGACAACAGGCCCCAGCTAATCCCAATCAAAGTGTTGTATCAACTGGAGGCGGCGGAGGCGGCGGTGGTCCCTCTGGTGGAGTTGGATCTGCAGGAAGTTCTGGTATTGTTGTAGTTCGTTATAAAATTGCATCGGTATCGACCGCAAAAGCAACTGGTGGTAATGTA
>Ga0163180_10000375_pt1 | contig 25968 bp, 30 predicted proteins | sample AtlANTMetagenome_2_FD_109647 | JGI IMG/M metagenome (GOLD analysis project Ga0163180, IMG submission 109647) | Marine eukaryotic phytoplankton communities from the Atlantic Ocean - Atlantic ANT 4 Metagenome | ecosystem: Environmental > Aquatic > Marine > Oceanic | place: North Atlantic Ocean...
AAATACTTGTGTTTTTAAATCATTTATCAATTCTGCTTTGCTACCGCTCCATATCATATTTCTACATCCATTACCTGTAGTGCTTACTGGATTAACTATTGTGCTAGACCAAATTGATTGGTTCGCCTGTAGGCAAACTTGAGTATTTGAACCTCCATAGGGAACACCGCTTCCACTTCCATCTGCAATATAAAACCCTATAAGACCTCTATTTATTCTGGGTATATCTGCTGTTTGTTTTTGTAATATCCTATTATTTCCTGTGCCTGTGTAAAGTTCATAAAGCATAGGCGATAAACCTGTAACAGCATCTATATCTAATGTTTCTGGGTTTAAAGGATTAACTGGCGTAGAGGCACAACCAGCTGTGTCTCTTAATAAATCACACCAGTCTGTGGTTGTTTCATCTTGTGTTAAATGAAAACGAGAAACAATTAAAACATCACCTGTAGAAAATATGTTTTGATATCCTCTGGCTGAAAGAAGCTCATAAGGTGGTGGTGCGGTTACAGTTGTTGACTCCCAAGCTAAAAGAGGCGTAGAGGAAATAAAAAAAAGAGAAATTAAAGATAAAGATAAAAGGGTTTTCAAAAGTTAGACTCCCCTGTAAATAACTTCCAAGCTTCTTGAAGAGTCCATAAGGCAAAAGCTACAGGCAAAAGCCAAGCTAATGTAATCATTAGTCCAGAAGGTGTAGTCCTAGATGTTACATCCCCAGCTAAAAAAATTGTAGATAGCGTTGCTAAAACCAAAAAAATAAAATTCATAAATGCCTTATATATTGCTTGCGTAGGCTTAAGGCTATAACTCTATTCAAATTAGTCGTGTTTGACTTTTCTAGTGACTATCCCTTGATTTTGTCATAAGCTAACCAGCCAGCTAATCCAATACCACCTGCTGCGACGACGAGTGGAATTAAGTTGATTATAGATGCGGCAGAGGTTGAAAGACCTGTTGTGCCAGCAGCTGCTACAACTGAATCTACTATTGTAGGAAGCAGTGCAAGGAAAATAACCAAAACTATCACAGCCGACAAAATACCTTTTGTTGAATCCATGTTTGCCATTATTAAATTCTCCTATATTACAAGTTTTTTATTCTGGGATAGTATCAACCATTTTACGCTCTGCTTACCCACCTTGTACCCCCTACCATCAATAGCACACTAACACCAATTATTAATATAACTGGCAACCTAAACAATAAAGAGTTCAACATAGTAGAGACACCATCATTGATGGCATCATAAGTTACATTGAATGTATAAGATGTGTTTTGCTGTAAACTATCTACAGTCAGAAAAGTTTGGTCAGAGCTTAGACTTGTCTGTGACGTGTGGTCTGTACATGGGTTTCCGCTTGTGCATGGTTGTGTCTCAACTACTGCAATACCCTCTTTAGTAGGATGTGCGTGTTGTGTAGGTAAAGTAATATTGCAGCTTGTCACCGTTGTTGTGGTACAAGCTCTTGAGACAGTAGAAGAGGCTTTTCGAGAGCTTTCTCCTACTTCTAAGACAACTGGCAAAGCAAATGTAAAAGCTATTATACCGAATATAAATGCTAATGAAACTAATGCAACTCTGCTAAACATATTTATATATTTACCATAAGTTTTTTCTCTTTTCAACTAAAGTGTAAAAATTAATGCGGTTTAATATAAGGGAATCTATACACACATTCGGCTACAAAGGTGGCGACAATGGCTCTATATTACTCTTTCAGAGGCTCTAAGTAATATACTCGACCTTCTCTAGTCCTAACTATGTTATGTGGCTCTAAAATATCTTTAAGCCACCTACCTAGCATATTATCTGTTTGCTCTACTCCATTTTGTTTTAATATAGTTTTTATTTCATCTAAGTAAAGTTCATCATATTGCTTTGCAGCTTCTGTTAATATTTCTTGCACTTTGTCCTTTTCATTGTTTTTTCTTTGTTGTTTTACAAAATTTGAATCTATCATAATTGATTTAGTTGAATCAATTATTGCTCCAGTGTCGTAATAATTCCAAAATCTTTCAGCTCTATATAGCCTACCTCTTTGCTTCTGTCCTTCTGGTGCTACTGTGCCATTAGAAACAATTTCAAACATAACTATTTTGCCAGCATTTTCACCTTGAGGTGTTGCACACTCAACCAAAAAGTCTGTTTGCCATAATATTCTGGAATTAATTTGTCTGAGATTTTGACTTGTCCAAAGTATTATTATTTTACGCTTTCTAAGTTGCATCAACATTTGTGTAAACAAATAAGACAAAGTGCTTGTTGCCCTAACACTGTCTCCTATAGTTTGTATTTCATCTATAAGTATAATTGCGTTTGAAACATCTTCTGTTAAGTCTATTAAATCCTCAACCTCTATAACTTCCCCAAAGTTCAATACGTTGTTATGAAAAACCCTAGTTCCAAAAGTGTAATGAGCATGAGCTGTAAGATAACTTGCAAGTAAACTTTTGCCGCTGCCGCGAAATCCATGTAAACCTATAACGGTGCTGTCTATTAATAATTTATCTGCTTTTGGGTTCTTCCCACTAGCATCTGATAAATCTATTTGATTAATTTCTTGCATAATCTAATTTCCTAATAAAGCTATTATTCCTACTATTAAGCCTAAAATAATTACTACATAAAAACCTAGTTTCAAAACTTCATTCCAATTTTTTCTTAATGAAGTGAATAGTCTTTCAGCTGCTGATTGTTCTTGAGTTCTAGCTAAATCTATACTGGTAACAGAGCCTAGCTCTATGTCAAAAGGTCTAAAAGGTATAGGTATGTTTTTTTCAGTTCCATCTTGATTTTCTTTTATAGTGTTTATATAATCATAAACTCTTACTAACTCATTATTTTCTGACCAATAATAGTCTGGGTTAGAATATAAATAACGTGACTTTAAATCCCAAGTTTCTACCCATAAATAAACATCAGATGTTTCTTTAAGTAAATAATAGAGTTTTATTAATCTGTCTTTACAAACTTTACGCCAATAAAATGCCCAGCCTAATAAAGATACTAAAAAAAAGATTGCTGCAAGAATAACTAGGCTTGTGAAATAAGAAGCCATAGCCAGCATAGCAAAAGTACCTATAACTGTTGCTGATAGTATTATTTTTTCTTTTTTTGTAAAAACTTGTAAAAACTTTAATCCATGTTTAGAGGTGCTATACCAAAAAGACTTAGCGGACTGGGTTGCTTCCTCCATAGAGTTCTGAGTTAAGTTCTGTTTGTTCCTTGAATATTCCATTGTTGTTACCTCCGTTAATATTTTCAATAGGCGTTGCCTGTATAGGCACTGCTTCTATAGGTTTTTCTTTGTTTAGGTTCAAAACATTATCTTTGAACATAGGCAAGCCAGCAAAAATAGCTATAACAGCAAATGCTGTGCCTAAAATTCCCATAACTATAAGCAAAATTCTTTCTTGAAATTTTTTATTCCCACTGTCGCCTTTTTCTATTTTAAGTTGAGTCTCTAAAAAGCTAGCGTTTTCAAAATCTTTTAGCTCTTCTTCTGACACAAGCTCTTCACATAAATAATTTTCTTCTATTGGGTATAAGGTAGTTGAGTCTCCTACTCTGGTTGTAACTATAGGCACTCTTTTAGGCTTACCAAAGCCATAATAAGGTGCTGAAATATAAAAGCCTATACTTTCAGCATCAGCTCTATAAGCTTCTGTCTCTGACACTTTTATAACACCTCCAGTAAGTTCACCTTCTGCTATTTCTATATGGTTGTCTCCAAAAAATCTTAGTAGCTTCATTATTTTCTACCTTTGCCTCTAAGCTTGTTATAAGTGTTTGTAATTGTTGGGATAAAGTTACCAGTCAAAGCTCCTACTAATTGATTCCTAGCTGTACCATCTTTAGATGGTGACAACATCATAAGATAAAGTGCTTGTGTTTCAGAGTAAGTTCTATCACCAAACTCTAAGGGTTTATATTTTTTCTTGCTTCCCTGTTGTAAGTTTTCTTTATCTCTTTTTTTATTCTCTTTATTTTTTATTCTATTTCTCGTAGTCTGTGCTTTTGCCATTATTAAAGCTGCATCCATTAGTTGCTGTCCATCTAAAATACTTGAGCTGTATAAATTATCTATTACATCAGGTGGCTCTATTAATAGCCTAGATGTTTTAAAAAACCCTTGTCCATCTTGACCATCCATAGTAAAGCCACTAAAGGCGTTTAGACCCTCTTCACCATTATCATAATCATTTACCATTTTAGCCTTCTTTCTTTGTGTCTAAATTTGTTATTTTAATATCACTTACGACAAAATTTTCTAATAACTTAATTATTAAAAAAAGCATTGTTAAAGATTTAAAAATTTCAATCAAAGCTCTAAGCGGAGCAGATATGTATTTCATATTTTTTTTTCCTTATGCTATGCTCACGGAACATAGGCTCTATGTTCCGTGAGCATAGCTTGTTTACCTTACCAATTCTTTTGTTCTTCTATCAAGTAAACTGAGTGAGCCTCATCAGATATTTCATAAACACCGCCTCTAAGTTCCTCTAAATCTATAGAGTCCATGTCAGTAGCTATTTGCCTAGCCTCCATCTCATTCTCAGCCTCTATATCTATTGTAGAAAAACAAGCTTGTTCTACTGTTACTGTGTACATTTTCTTTTCCATCTTTTTGCCTCCTAAGCAACTTTTATTTGTAAAGGCTTTTTGCCTCTATGGGTAATAGCTTACTACAATAATGTATACAATGCAACTTCTTACAACACTAAGCCAGATTTTATTAAATTATATGTTCTATATGCAAAGAAACTTGTTGCAGCTATTGTTATTAGTAATAGCCACCATAAAATTACTTTGTCATAAGCTCTTAGCTTCATAGTTGAATAACCCAACCCATTAAAGTAAGTATTATTAATATCAAGCATATAAACATTAATGACATATTTGCAAACATAAGCCAGTACAAGTATCTTAATCTATTCATTTATAACTTTACCTCCGCACTCACGACATTGTTTGTAATTTAATATTTGATTTAACTTATTCTCTATATCATCAAAACGCTTTATAACTGTTTTCATATTAGCAAGTCTTTTATCTTCTTTAGTGTCCAGACTAGGAGCTAAAGTTGTAGACTCTGGCTTTGGTTCTTGCGGTTGTACTTCTGCAAGCTCTTCTTCTTCTGCTAGGTGCATATATTCAACTATATTGTTAGGAGCTTGAACGCTAGACATTTTTTCATCTACTTCTAAAGCATTAATTAGTTTTTCTTTATCTGTTTCTATTTTCTTTTTGTCCATTGAGTCATCAGTGTTATCAAAAAGCGTATAAGATTCTGACATATTATTTACTCCATCCTTCTTTTTCCTTGTTTAATAATTCCCAAGCTAGCTCTAACTCTTTTATGTTTGGTGATAGTTGTAAGTAACTATTTATAGTTGTCGATAAATAACTATGCCCTAAAAGTAGGCTAACTGTATTAATTGGGATTCCTTTTTGTAATAAGTTTCTGGCAAAGCTATGCCTAAAGATATGAGTATTAATATAAATACCTGTTTTAGCTTCAACTGATTTATACCACCGCCAAATAGTTCTGCGGTCTTTGTTTATATAAGGCTTATCAAAATTTATTCCATCATTATTTATATAATTGATAGTAGCTATTAAGCTCTCATTAACTATTGGTACTACCCTTTGCTTATTGCCTTTACCTCTAACCAAAATATCAAGCCTACTATCTTCTAGCTTAATATCTCTAGGCGTAACAGCTGTTAGCTCTGAAACTCTTAAGCCAGCATAATATTGAAGTTGCATAGCCAGTGCAATTAAATTACCAGAAAATTGTTTTCTGGTTTTTAATGCCCTAGCTGTATCTATAGCGTTCAAAGCCTCTGTGTGAGTTAAGTACTTGACTACTTTGTGACCTTTTTTATCTTTTGTCTCTGTTTTATCCAATATTCTTTATGTTTTATCTTTTATGTAAAAACCTTATAATTAGATAATACATCATAAAGAGACATAATGTTATATTATGTCTCATGCGGTGCTGTCTAATATTTATTAAAAAAAAAGAGGTCTGGAATATCTAGACCTCTTTGACCTACTTATTATTTTATAACAAGCTTTCCATTTTTTTCTGGTAGTAATTATCTTTAGGATAAGGTTGTGCTTCATAACGCAGTTTGCTTATTAGCTCTTTTCTTCTTTTTTTATTAGATGTATTAAAGAAAACGTATCTATGTTTTCTAGGTCTCTCACCTCTTATCATTTTTTCTTTAAGTACTTTTTTAGCTTTATTGATACCACCATAACTATCAAAGATGTGCCTAGAATGTTTATTGTCAGTTCCCTCTATAGTCCATATAACGTGTTTGTCAGATAAGCCTGTATAAATCCAATTAGTCGCTTGATAAACAATGCCTAAGTGCCCTTGTTGAGCCTCAGCATAAGACACTAATATCTCTTTGGTTACTAGCTTTATTGAATTAGCTATTAGAAAACTCTCAGCATTTTTTTCAGTTCCATCTTCTATCCAGAGTCTAGTTAGCTCTATTACGTTGTTAGCTTCCTCTATTCCGCATAAGCCTTTTTGTAATGCTCTACTAGCTGGTGTTCCATAAGTTATAACACCTATAGGTCTATCGGTATTAGTTTTATAAAACAAGCCAAAGGCTTGGCTACACGGTGCTTTTCTATGTAGATAATGATTCTTAACTATCAAGTCCATAGCTGTTTTGTAATCGATTGGTCTTACCTCATACTTTGTTTTATCAAAAGCCATTATCTTACCCTTTTTTTGTAAGAATCAGTTTTAGTATCGTATTCGTAATTAATTAAAAATCTATTTATGTCCATACTAAAATCATTGTTACAAAACATACAGTCAAGAACTTCTATATCTCTCCAATGGCTAGCTGGTATAGCTGCAACCTTTTTTCTGCCACAATCTTCACAATATTTTTGTGTTGTATAAACGTATTTAAATTCCATCTATTACCTCCTAAAGTAATTTGTATTTGATATACAGCTTACTAAACTATTCTACTTCTGTCAACTACCAGATGTTCCAGATGTTCCAGATGTTCAAATGTCTGGGGGTAGAACATCTGAACATCTGACAATGTCTAAGCGGAGCTGTTTAATGGTTATTTTAAAATTAAAAGACCACCTAACAAAAATGTTAGATGGTCTTAAAGATGAAAAGAGTTAAGTCTCTTAAGCCTACAGTTATAAGTTTAAGCTTTTTTGTCCTCCGTGTAAACTTTTCATTTTTTCTTTGTAGTTATCTAGTCTTTCTTTCTTAACTAATCTTTTTATTTCAAACATCTCATTTATAAAGTTGTTTATCACTGACCCTTTTATTTCAAAAGCTATGTACTCAGTATCTTCTGTGTCTGTTCTCAATAAATCTTCTTGAAGCATTTTCAATACATTAAATGGCGTAGTGTCAAACATAGCTGCAACACTACCTATTGAATAAGAGTCATCTTCTATGTAAGTAGGTGTAACTATTTGTATGTTTTTATTATCCCAAGTTACTAAAGGGTTTATTAGTTCATCCCAAGTGGCTTGCCTACGACCATCTTTGCCAAGTGGCGATTGAGAATGGTGGTAACCATTAGCATTAGCCTTTACTGAGGCTGGCATACGAGACCCTTCTGTCCAAAGGCTCATAACTGGTTGAGGTAAAGGTAACTTAGCTTTAGGTACATCCTCGTCAAAAACTTCATATCTATTAGAATTTATAAAAGTTTCCATCATAACCTGTAAGTCCTCATGTCTATCTAGTATAACCTCTTCATCAAAATCCCAGTTCCATAATTGCCAAGACAAAGAGTCTATTAAAAAGTGAAAACCGCTTATTGAAAACATATTAAACTCATTTTGCCACCTAACATTAAACATATCTTTTATTTTTTCTTCACCTATACCAAATTGTTCTTTTGCTGTGTGCTGGTCTACATAGTTGTAATTAGTTTGAGCTGCTTCTTTTACCGCTCCAAAGTAGTCCGCTACTTTGTGTAACTCATCTGCTAACCTCCGTGTTTTATCTAAAGCAGAAGCTGTGCCAGCCACAGTCTGAGAGTATTCACTAAGCAAAGCTTGCTTTAGCTCTTCTGGCGACCTATCGCTTTTCAGCCTAGCTCCCTCTTCTCTTTCCCTCTGTGTATCTAATTGTTCGTATTTTGGATTATCATTATTCATTATTGTCATTCCTTTTATTTATATTGTTTATATTTTTTTTATGTTGTACCATTACTTGTAATAGAGTATTGTGCTTGTTCCCTCCTGAAGGTAACGCAAAAGTTTTTATGACAAGCAATAACATAGTTTTTAATTCATTTATGCAAGTACAATACTCTATTATTGTAATTATCCCCTAACCTCTATTATTCTAGCTAGCTCTTCTTTTAGCTCTGCTATTTCTCCTAACTGTGTGTTACTTATAGCTTCTAGCTTTATATTAGCTATATGCCTAAACTGATTAAACTCACTTGTTAGTTGTTGCAAAGCTTCTGTCAAAGCTCTTTGAACATCAGCTTGTATAACCATCTCATGTTGCAAGTCTCTAAAGTATAAAGCTATTTGGTTTACGTGTTCTTGATTCATTTTATCCCCTCCAAATATTTGTTCTCATGTTTTGTATAAACAGTTCTAGCTATTTGATTTAAAGTCCGCCAATATATATGCTCTCTCATAGACACAGGCACTATTTTATCACTATGCCATCTAGTAAGATTCTTTTCTTCTAAGTATGCTTGAAAAGCCTCGTACATATATATTGCTACCCAGTTATCTGAGTAAACGCCTCTTTTAAATCTTTCAGTTAAGTCAGTAGACTTGCCTCCAGCTTTATAACTATTTAGCTTTCTACTTAGCATATTAGCTGGATTGTATTTCTCCATCTTAGCATTATCTTTACCGTATATAAAACGGTCAAAAAATACCTCAGTTTTGTGCCTACCGTAATACTCTGAAAACAAAAACCGTAAAGCTATAACACACTTCATAGAGTAACCTCCATTAGGGTCTTTCTTTTGTTGCATACCATAGATTACATCTTCATCTAAAACGCCTGTCTTAGCAAAAAGTTCATCAAAGTCTTGTTGCTCATAACCAGCTGGCGATATTCCTTTAAGCTCACTTTCTCTAAGTTTGTAAAAAAAGTTCAAGCCACCTGATAGCTCAGTAGCATGAGGTCTACCCTTAAGCTTCAAGTTATCTGGCATTGTTCTGCTTGAATTTTGGTCAAAGTGGTTTATATCCTCTAAGTCAAAACCATGCACAGCAACTAAGTCAAAAGTGTCTATCCCTTCACCTATAGCTGACAGCCTGTGTTGACCATCTATCAAAACACCTTCTTTACTTATTTTTATAGTGTCGCCAGTTGGAAACCATTTACCCACAGTTATAGCTGAACGTATCTTTTTTAGGGCAGCTGTTCTTTTATTTCTGTTAGTTTCCATAGTCCTTAAAAGCTCTCTAGCCTTTGCTGGCGTAACTCTTATTATTCTTATACTCAAATTTAATGGCTTGCCATTATAAGATGGATTCCATTTTATTTGTTGGGAATAAGTGTCACTGAATGTTGAGTTATCGTGTTGCATTATTTTCCTTCTTTCTTTATTGCTACTGGTTTAACTGTTGAGTCTAAGTATGCAAAAACATCTTCTTTTTTAAAAACCAAAGAGCTACCTTTTTTACCAGCCTCTGATTGATAAGCTGTTAGTTTGCCATCCTCAACTAATCTGTAAACAGTCCACCTTGACTTGCCTAATATTTTACAAACGTCTGGCGTGCCTAAAGTTTCAAAGTCCTTTGTTTTGCTAAAAGCTTCTTGAAATAAAGCCAATAGTTCATCTTTTGAATTTGTATCTTTTGTTCCATCCATCTTCGTTGCCTCCTATATTTTTTTCTGCTAACTCTGTTAGCGACTTGTTTATTTCCTCCAGTTGATACACTACATCTTCTAAAGCTGTTGTTATGTTATTGTTTAGAAAATGTAAAGCATCAAATATTGTTTCTGGCGGACTAGGCTTTTTACTTGCCTTATCCATTGTTATTTCCTCCTATATTTTTCATATTTAATTGTTGTTCCATATTTAATTGTTGTTCCATATTTAATTGTTGTTCCATATTTAATTGTTGTTCCATATTTAATTGTTGTTCCATATTTAATTATTTTTGTTCAGCTATTTGAGTTATAACTGTTTGCACTTTATCAAGATAACGCTTTATATAATAGTCAGCTGCTTCTTTGTGATAGTTGCTAACTTTCCTAAAATGGTCATTAACTAACTTGCTCATAAGTGTATGTAATTCTTTTTTACTAAACCCTTTAGAGCCTGTGCTATCATGGTTTATTTTTATCATTTAATCCTCCTCTCTATTATTTAGTCGTATTATGTTTTGAGACCTCAATAAAAAATGTCTCATTGTTAATATACTACTTCTGTCAACAGAAAGCAAATTTATACTTGTTTATAGTAGTTGACATTGGTGGCGTTAGTTTTGCTGGATAAATCGCCTGTACAATAACGGTGGCGGTTATAGTTGGTGGCGTTAGCTTTGCTGGATAAATCGCCTGTACAGTTAATTCTAAAAAGCATTTTATAAAATAATCCTCAATATTCTTAGAACTTCTTTTGTAGTTATTTGTAGAATAAAGTTGCACAAAATTTTTTTTTAGTGTATTGTTATTTATATAAATAAATTACTTTAGGAGGTAATTATGAATAGAAAGCAATTAGTTAGAAAATTGCAAAAGACTCAGAAGCTAAGTTTTATGTGTTTGTTTTGTTTTGGTGTATTCCAAATAACAAAAAATCATTTTTGTGATGAGGCAGCTTCTATAGATGGTGTCGTGTCGCCAGAAATGAAAAAGGCATTGAAAGTTGATTATAAAAATAAAAAGAAAACAGGGTTACTTTAGGAGGTAAAAAATGGATAAAAAAGATTTTATGTTTACATCAATAGAAACGTCTACTGTTCATGCTGTTATAAGCATGGTTAGAGATAAAGATTTAGATGACAAATATGCTCACTGGGCATTAGCTGAGTGGGATAATGATTTGAAGGCTGGCAAAAATTTTATGTGGCATGGCAAAATGTCAGAGCAAGCTTCAAGGGATTTTGATGTAAAGAATATAGTTGCTAAAGCTGAGATATTGAGTAACTTAGATAAACTTTTGAATAAATACCAAATAGATTAGTTATCAATTCAAGACTCACCTGTGTAAAAGATTTTTATATAGGTGAGTTTTTTATTTTAATTTAATTTAATTTTTTAACGGCTACGCCTTTAACAAAAATCAGTATGTATAAGGGTACAGTTATCTGAGTAATATTTATTAGCAGAATAAAGAATGAAAACTATGAAAGTTATTATTCCAGCAAATATTGTTTCTGGTGTTATCATATTTTATTTTTCGCTTTCCCTTTAACATTGAAGCCAGCCTACTCTATAGTCTTATTGGATAGAAAGAAACAAAAACTTCTTACGAAGTAAAAATAAAGAAAGAACTTATATCGTATTTGAGAATCCAAAAACCTGTCAATACCCAAAGCTTTCTTCTTTCTTTATTTTCTTCTTAATCTTTAGCAAAGACTGGAGCAGTCCTACTGCGACAGGCAACTATTACTGTCTTATGCCTTATACGAAAAAATCCCTGTAGGATTTTTGAGTCCTCTTAAGTGAATTTTTGTGGATTTTGTAGATTGATATAGAAAGTAGTTGCATTATGTATTAAAGTATGTATATAATGAATTAAGAGCAAAATTACTTTAGGAGGTAATAAGATGAAATTGAAACTAAAACATTATAACCCAAATAAGAAATTTATTGATACTTATGGGTCAAAGTGGAATAGAAGAAGTGACAGTATCTATAATAATGGAGATTGTGTTGTAAGAGCCTTCACTAAGTTGACTGGCTTAGACTACTCAACAGTTGCTTCTAATGTTGCTATAGCAAATGGTTACAGGGATGTATCAAGGGTAACTAATGGTAACTTTATATGGGATGTTTACAGGGATGTATTCAAGGACATGGGAATAATAAAATTGAACTTTAGCGTAAGAAAGAATTTGAGAAATACAGTCAAGGATGCTCTAAACGGTGATTTAGATTATAGAGGTTATGACAGTAGCCTTGACCCAGTCTCAAGCTTGTCAGACCGTTATGTAACATGGTTAGTGACTGGTCATGCGGCAACTACTAAAGGTAACACTCTATATGACTCATGGGATTGCTCAGGTCGCAAAACTAGAGGCACAGCTTATGCGTTTTCTGATAAAGCACTAAACAAAACATTTGATTGGAGTTAGCTTATGAACCTAAAGACAATATCAATACAAGCTTTGACTTTCATATTAGTCTCAAGCTTGTTTGGTATAGTAGCTGAAATATGCTCACCATAATACAACAATACTCAAGAAAGTTGAGGTCAGCTGTAATGCCACCCATTTAGCAAAGCGAGCCTAATGCTCCAGATATAAAAAAGACCGCCTAGATAAGTTCTTCTAAGCGGTCTTTCTGTGTTAACTACCTCAACCATAAAGCCTTTAGTTTTTTATCAAGCTTAATAAGAAAAAACAGCTGGACAGCTTTAGTAGCCATAAACCATAATACAACAATAATAGAAACTCAAAATCCATTACTGACATATACAAGGATAGCATTAATAGAGATTATGGCAAATACGAATGATTGCTATTTCTTAGAGGGTCGCCAAAGGTTATTTTGGTAGTATGATACCAAAATAAAATTGAAAGAGCCTCTAAGAGCCTCTTATGAAAAGATTTTTGAACCATTTAGATAGTAAACCAAAGTTATGAGTATAAAAATAACAGATACCCATAAAGGCGTGTTGTCTCTTTCCATTATTATCCTCTATCTTTTTTTAAGTTTAAATCCAAGACTACCAGAGGCTCCGCCTTTTTTAGTTTTAGCTTTAGGCATTTTAAATGGTTTAGATTTAGACACAGCTTTTTTAACTTTGTTTTTTCTCTTATCTTGATAGTGCTTAATTATCTTGTCAGTATCATCATAATTAAACTTTTTGCCAGTTTCGGCTGATACATCATCTGCAAGTTCACCACCAATCTCATCATAAAAATCTTCTGCTAATAATGTTGCTACTTCATTTTTGTCTGCAACAGTCATGCTTCTCCAGCCTTCTCTATCTTCTTTTTTAAAGGCTTTCCAAGCATCATCAACTCTATACCTTTGCATTTTTATAGCTTTATCAAAATCGTAAGTACCACTTTTGACTTTGTTGAGTTGATTTTTTCTTATTGATTCTGGTCTAGTTTCCCAAGCTGCACCATAGTCATTAGATGCGTGCAAATATAAATCCGCTACATTTTCATTATAGCGTTCCGCTCTGTATCTCAGGACATCTCTATTTATTGGTTTATAATTTTTTGGCATAATTTTCTCCTTGTTGTTATTATATGCTATTTTTTCTTTCTTAAAATCTTAAATCCTACTTGACCCTGTGAGCTACGTTTTCTGCTATTCCAAATGCTATAGCGGTTGTTTGCTCTAGGGTATTTATAATTAGACCTTTTATACTTCATAGCTCTTTCTTGACCGTCAGCTCCATAATGCTTCTTATGATTCCTATTTTCAAAAACAGCAAAGCCATTTTTAGTAACCTTTAAATCATTCTTACCAAAGGACATATAGTTGATGTCTTTTGGTGGCTCTGAGCTTTCTTTAAGTATTCTAAACGTACCGTTAGGTCTGCTTCTAATATCTTCTATTTGCATCCAAGATAAAGATTTATTAATTTCTTTCTCTGTCATGTCTCCAGCCTTAAGAACATTTTTTAGCTCTAAGCTTGTAGTCATTGTTCTGTTGTTAAGGTCAACTGATACCCAGCTGCCATTACTTTGAAGCCAAGCTACTCTATGAGGATAGTTACCCTTAGTTTTAGTTTTAAAGTTATTAGCAGATAAGTCTGGCATATTGTTATCTACAGGCTTTTCTTTAGGTAGTTTCTTTTTACCTTTACCATATAATGTGTTTTCTAATAATTGTATTAAATTTCTTGCATCCTCTTTTTTTTCACCTTCTACTTGGCGGAGCTGTTTAATGGTTAATTCTGTATCTGTTTTAATTTTAGTAAAGGCTTTATCCAAAACATAGTTCTTTTGGTTTACCTTAGAATCACCTAAATCATTTTTCTTTCTCCAAGATGCAATTCTGTTTAACAAAGTTTCTACCTGAGTAGGTGTTTTGTCTTTTTTAGAATTATTAACTGGCACTCCAGCAACAGTTGCAGAGTTTACCTCTTTTTTATTATCAAGGTCTACCATCAGAGGTAGTTGCTTAGCTATTGATGAGGCTTGTTTCTTCTTCTCTTCTAGCTCTTCTTGAATTTCTTTACTTAAGTTTGTATATATTGGGTCAATACTTTTAGTTTCTTTGTTTATAGATTTTTCTAAATCTCTTGCATTAAGTAAGTCTTTATATAATGGGTCAATGTTTTTAGTTCTCCATTTATAATCTTCACCACTGATGCCTGTTGAGCTTTTTAAATGCCTTTTAAGAATTGCATCCATTTTCTTTTGTTGTGCTGGTGTGCCAAAAGCGTCTGCTAATAATTTGGCATTTTCAGAATGAAGGTTATTATCTTCATTTTTTTGATATGTTTCAAGCATCTCTTTGAATACATAGCTTTTTGATTTATCTTTTACCTCTGACTCTTTCCAGCTGTCGCCTCTTTCAATGCTAGGGTCATCTGGTTTACCAGTTATTCGGTATTGCTTACCATCTTCTGGTTTATCTTTTTTGGTCTTTGGTTTTATCTCTCTCACTACTGTATTCTTTTTTAGTTTCACAAGTGCATTTTCAGCCATTAGCTTCTCTGCGTGTGGTAAAAGTATTCTAGCTCCCTCAGATGACATTCTTTGAGTGCCACCAGACTCAGTAAGTCCTTCTGCTGCTTCATTTACTTTTTCTAATTGCCCTACAGTTAAAGAATCTGTTTTGTCTATCCCTTGTTTTAATGCAGCTCTTAGTCTGGATAGGTAATATTTATCATCTTTTGAGAGCCTGTCGCTCTCTATGTCTTTTATAACGTCTATGCTTTGTATAAAAGCTTTTCTGTCAGCTTTAGATATATTTGTGGGTTCTTTTTTTTGCTTGATTAGTGAGTCAACTTTCATAAGTTCTTTAGATAAAGACTTATCTTCTTTACTACTTTCTTTTCTTAATTCTTTTAATCTTTTAATAATTCTCTTTTGAGCTTCATCTGGACTTATAATTTGTTCATTCATATCATCTCTTATATCTCGTAAAACTTTATCTTTTCGTTCATCTGCTGTTGGCACTAGATAGCTTCTTTCTGGAATAGTCCTTTTTTTATTTTTTAGCTCTTCTTGAATTTCTTTACTACGAGTAAAACTTCTAAAGCCATATTCTTTATCTAAGCTTGCTCTAGTTCCCTTAAAGTTTCTATCTCTCTCTATGCCTAACCCAAATTGACCTTTGAAGTCTTGCAGCTGAGATAGGTTGAAATATCCATATTCTTTGTCTTGCCCTATATCAACAACACCAAAAAATCGCCAGTCATTGTTTGGTAATTTTTCACCTTCTAAGACTGACCAAGTGCCAGAACCAGAGGGATTAAAAAATCTTGCTAAGACTGGTGCGTCATTAGGTACAGGCTTTTCTTTGTCATATCTAGTTTTTTCTAGTTTGCTTATAATTGCTTTTGTTAGTAACTTCATAAGTTGCTCCTATCGTAATTTTTTTAAATACTTGTTTCTTTTTAAAAAGTTAGGTAAGCTCAAGACATCTTTTCTTTTTAATGTAAATGCTATTCCGTTAGGTTTTATATCTGCATCTACTCTACCTAAAGATAATTTTTTATTTTTAGGTATATACTTTTTTGCTTTCAATACTGTAAATGTTTCATTTGGGGTCTTTCCTTTTTTCAATTTTGGTGGTCTTTTTTTACTAAATTTTACAGTTTGTTTTTCAAGGTCTACTTTTGGATATACTTTACCTTGTCGCCAGCTAACAACCTTTGGGTACACCTTTTCATTTTTTATGCTTAGTGCCTCAGAGCCAGTAAATCCTTTAGGAATTATTGGCGGTATAAATGGTACTTTTAATTTTCTAGTAGTTTTAGGCTTAGTTGTTCTTCCGCCTCTACCTGTTTGTGTTTTCGTAGATGTGGCTGTTTTAGTTGTTGTTTTTGTTTTGGTTGTTGTTTTTGTTGGGGTTGCTGTTACCACGCCTTGTTTTACTATAATATTTTGATTTATTTTAGAAGGAATATTAATTTTGACTTTTGAAGTCGTTGCTGTAGAGCTAGGCACTTTAGTTGAAGTTGTGCTTTTAATCTTTGTTTGTGAAGGAATAGATTGTGGTGTCTGTGTTGCAGAAGGTGTCATAACAATGTCTGCACTTTTACCACCTTTTGTAAAATCCATGTTCTTACCGCTAGCACTAAAGTCAACAGTTGAACCTACTCCAGCTGCTTTTATTTGGTCTGTTGAAACTGCATCAATAAGCTCTCTATCCAGCTCTGTTGTAATATTATTTTGTATTCTAAACCTAGTTGTAATTTCTTTGTTTATATCTTCATACTCTTCCATAGCTTTTGTTTTTACTAAAGGCGTTATAAGGGGATTAGAGTCCATGTCTGCTAAAGTGCTTTTTACTAATTTGTTATCTAGTGTTTGAGAATATCCTCTTTTAAACTTTGCATTAGTAAGCCAGTCTATAATGTTTTTTGGCTTGTCTGACCCTATAGAAGGTATTTTTGTTATTTTAGTTGACTGTATAGCTTTAGGTGAAAAAATATTATCAAAATTAGAAGTAATGCTTTTTGTTCTTATATTTGTATTTGGCGGTGACTTAGAAAACTCTTCTGCTGTTTGGGTTGCTGGTTTTGATGCCTGAGCTGCCTCTTTGCCTGTTTCTGATACCTTTACCGCTGTTGTTGTTTTCTCGCTCCCTGATGGCGTTTTAGAGCCAGTAGAAGTAGGTGGCTTGCTAGGTGAAGGTGGCTTTACTGTGTTGTAATAATCATCAAAGTCTTTTTTGTTTTTGAAATAATCATCTAGTTCATCAAATATTTTAGATGCGTCAAATTTAGGATTTTGGTTGCCTGTATTATCTAAGCCTTTAAGCAAAGGGTCTATTTTGCCAGACTCAGTGCGTAGTAAGTTTTTAGATAAATAATTACGCCAAAGTTCATCTAGTTCTTGACTATTCCACTCAAACTTACCTTTTGCTGTTTTGCCTAATTTATATTGTTCATTCTGAGCAATAATTTTTTTAAAATATTCTTTTATTAATCCATCTGAAATATTTTTAAATTTAGAGGGGTCTTTATTTATATCTTTCAAAGAGTCAAAAAGTCCATCAAGTAAATATTTAATATGAGCTTGAGATTGTACATAGTCAGAGGCGGATATATCACCTTTGTTTTTTGAATCCTCTAACCATTTTAAATAATTGCTTATTTGCATTTTTCTAATGTTCTTTAGAGAATAACCTCCTATAGCTGCAAGTTCTTTCTCTGACCACTCTGTGGCTTTTGTTATTGTTATTTCTGTTTTCTTAGGGTCATAAGTTATTCCATTACGAACCCAGCCACCTGTTTTAGATGCCTGACCTAAGTCTATGTTATTCACTATTTGCCCTGTAGGCTTGTTTAAATAATATGCTCCAAGCTCAGTTGTCTTGCCTGTTGCGTCAGCTACAGCTCTAAGCTCCAGAGCCTTTTTTCTATCTGCTAAAGATAACCTTGATAAAATTGTTAGAAAATCTTTATATTCATTTTTAGAAATATTTGGTAACACATTATTTACAACATTTTTAGTAGATTTATTAGAAAAGATATTTTTTGTTAAAGCCTTTGCTGTTACTTTGCTACCTTGTTTAGCTAATGTTTGGGGTACAAGTAAAAAAAGTGCATCTAAAGGATTTAATCCTACCTTAGAGCCTCCTATTTCGTACTCTACAAAATTTTTAGGTTGCGTGGCTATCCTATAAAAACCTTCTGTCATAGTGGGGTTGCCATCTTTATCTAATATTAATTTAAACCCTTGTCTTTGAGAGTCCGCTCCTATAAATTGAGCATAATTCATACCTGTATTTATAGCTCCAGAAATTTTTTCTAACAAATAAGGTTTTGTGTTTCGAAGTTGATTTCCAGTTACAAAATTTATACCTCGTGCAACAGTACCACCAGTACCGTCAAACATCTTAAAGTCTTTTTGTTTCGCTGGATTTATAAAAAGAGTCTCGCCTTTTCGTGGTACTAAAACTCTATTCCCTTGTGTTTCTTTGATACTTGCTAATTGTTCTGGGGTTGCCTTTGATTTATCTATCCAAACAAACTTAGAAGTGTCTACTAAAAATATGTCATCTGCTTTTTGTAAAATTTTAGAGCCTACCGCTAAAGCTCCCTGAGATACATAGGTTCTCAAGTCTTTTTTCTTTCCACTCCAAAATTGGTCTAGTTCATTATAAGGAATAGTAACTTGAGAAATTACCCTACCAGCAGAATCTCTTAGGTTGTCGCCTGACTTTTTAGTATAATCTAATATCGCCTCTGAGCTATTGGCTAAAGCTATTTTTGCAGATTGCGGTATAAGGTCTAAAGGTGAACTACTAACACTGTTAAATAAATTAGCTTGATAAGTAAAAAGTTTTTTATCTTGATTTTCTCTTTTTTCTATATAGTTTTTTACAGCGTTTGTAATATTACCAGAATAAACATTATTATTTTCTTTTGCTGTTTTTGCATCTTGATAAATTTTTTCTTTTTGTTTGTTCTTTTTTACATAAGCAGATACATCTAAGCTTAGTTTATTATATTTATTGTAATAAGCTTCCCACTCTGCTTTTTTTGAGCCTTGTAAATATGGAGCTATGTTTTCATTTATTTTATTTGCTGTTATTGGTATTTGAGATAAAAAGTTTAATACTATATTGTCTCTTTCTCCTACTGTAGGAGCTGTTGCAGCTACCCTGTAACCATTAATCATAGGCACATATTTAGTCAACGTGCTATCTATAATTTTTGATGCGTCTTTGCCTAGCTCTATTATGTTTTTATTTGGCTTTGCATCTCCAGCAAGTGCGTTTAGCACAGCACTTGTATTTTTTTTAATAGACTCAACTGCTGACAATGTTGCTTTGTTGATTGCTAATTGTTCTTTTTGTTTTTCTTCATCTGCATATACAATAGCTGACAACTCTTCTTGCTTTTTCTTGCCAAGATTATTAAAGTAATTTTCTTTTTGCGATTTAGTTGCTATTGAGCCAGCAACTTGAGCTTTAAAAATATCTAAAGCAGAGGCTGGTTTTGTACCTTCTTTTATTTTATCTATTTCTTTTCTAATTTCTTCTTTTGGTATTAATTGCACTTGAGACCAGTTATTGCTTGTAGGCAACATAAAATTGCCTTTACCATCAACTGAATATAATACTGCATCATAATTTTCTCCAGCTACACCTTCTATGGCTTTTATTTGGTCTGGTGTTGCTCCATAGGCTAATAATGCTTGCTTTGTAGTATTCCACTCTGACTGTTGCTGGATTTTGTTCCACTCTTTTATCGTATTTGAGTTATAAGGTCTAGGTAAATCTTTGGCTGACTGTAAGAACTTCTTTTCAATCTCTAAAGCCTCTGATGATGTTTTAGGAGCATAAGAGCCTATAGGGTTTTCTAATGAAGTATCTACAACTGGAATACCAGTTAATGGTCTAGCTTGTGCAGATGCTTCTACTTTTCTTTCAGATAAAGCAAGTGTGTCTATTAATTTAACACTTGCAGCTTCTTTTTTTTGTATTGGTTGTAATCTTCCAACAGCTGATTCTACAGCCTTTTCTGCTTCTGCTGAGGCTTCTTTAATTTCTGATGCTTTAGCTGGGGTAGAAGGATATCTTTTACTTTGAGCTATTAGATATGCAGAAGTTTTATTTAAAGAATTTATTTTAGGTACTATTTCACTTAAATTAGCAGAGGTAAAATTATTTAACATGACCCCTTGTTTGTTCAGTTCGTTTACAGTTTTATTTAACTGTGTTTCTTGAGCAAGTAAATCTTGATATTTTTTCCAGATATAAGTGTCCTCTGGCGTTACAGGTCTGTCACTAGCTTCTGCTACAAATAACTGGTATGCTCTTTCGTAAGCTTTATTTTCATTGTTATAAGTATTTTCTAATTTGTCGTAAGCTCCAGAAAATTCTTCTAAATTAGTATTAAATTCATCTAGCTGAGCTTGTGCTTTAGCTTGTTGTTTTGCATGAACCTCAGCTTGTTGATTATAAATTGGTACAGGAATATTCCTTGTTGCCGAAGTGGGTACTTCTGGCACAGGGTCTATCGTTGTTTGAGGTGGAGCAACAGAAGCAAAAGGAATAGATGTTTTTTCTTTTTCTAAAGCTTTTTTATCTTCATTAAATCGAGCTAAATCTTCTAAAGTATCAAAACCTTTAGACCCTCTTTCATTTAGCTCTGCTTCTTTAGCTGAGACTTCTTCTACTTTTTTGCTTTCTTTTTCAGAAGCTTTTGCTTTGTTTATAGCTGATATCTCTGATAGTGTTTCAACTGTTTTAGGAGCAAAATACACCGCTCTAGTTTGTGTTTGAGCTGCTGGCTTTGTTCCAGAAATTTGTTGCTCACCGCCAGAAGGTTGCCTTGAGCCTATTGTTTTATAATATTGAGTTTCTGATATTTCTTTACCTTGTTCATTTAAAAAAACAGTTTGCGGAGACGATTTATTTAAAGAAATATTTTCTTCTATTTTTCTATTTTGTTTATTTTGAGCCATTATCTAGCGTTTGTTATATATATTTTATCTGTGGCTATTGCCCTACCTATTTTGTATGTTCCAGATGTACCTAAAGAGCCATCATCTTTTACATAATACTCTAAGCCAACAGTTAAACCATTTAAGCCATCTATCACTGCACCTATTGAATAAACAGTAATACTTGTTCCCTGATTCCCACCTTGTGTTGCATAACCTATCCAAGTTGATACATTGTCTGGAATTACAAATGCAACAGCATGAAGTTTGTTATTATTTGCTGGGTCTATTGCTTGATTACCATGTGCATTGAATGTGAATACAGTTTCAGTTGATTGGTCTAACCATACACCAAAAGCTAAGTCTGGGTCATTGTGATAGCTTTCAAGTGGATTTTGATAATCAAAATGTGTAAATGTTGTGTTATCTACAACGTTAGTTGTGTTATTCATTGACCATGTATATATTTCAGCACATTTTGAGTTTTGATAATCTTTAGTACACAAGTTTCTATCCATCAATCCTTCATTGTGCCAATAAAATTTATAAGGTGAAACTGTATTATCAATATAAACATGACCTTCTAAATTTTGTATATGATTCCCACAATACCTGTCCAAAGTATTTGCACATATCTCATCTGTTATAAGCCCTTGTAAAGAACCAAGACCAACCTCTATTGGTGTGCCTGTATAACTATTGGTGTCACCTTTTATATGATATAAAACAGTGTCTATATCATTTGTACCACCAGAACCAAATAACCATATAAATTGATTATTTTCTACATCAAATATTGGTCGTTGGTTTTGCCTACCACAACTTATTGAACTACCAGATATATCAAACGTGCCTCCATTTACATCATCAGTTACACCTGTGTAACCCATTGAATAATTTAAGGTGTTACTAAATGAACTATTTGCAGAATTATAATTTTCAGCAAGTCTCATTTGTGCAAAACGACATTGACTACTACTCATTGTGGTTCTATTTACAACCAAAAATGCTTGTGCTGTATCATCCCACCAGAAAACTGGTGAAAGTGTATCGTACCAGTTTTGAATTAATGAGTTACTACCATTACTTTGATACAGGTCACTTGAATATGCTTGATTTGGTGTACAAGTATCACTGGTTGATTGTGTAAAGTTGCAAGTATAAGATTTATACCATGCTGTTGAGTTTGAATAATAACCACCTAGATAAGCACGATAAAATATCCACATTCTATTTGCATCACTTGTTTGTTTTGCATAAACATTTGAATGTATAGTTGTCGGATAATATGCTTGATTAGTGTTATTGCAAGCATCATTATTATTACAAACGTGTTGGTCGTGAAGCAAAGTTTCTGTTCCAACAATTAATGTATTGTTAGATGCGTTGATTTGAATAGGAATACTCCATATTTGACCATCACTAGAATTTGAATTGTTACCATAGCAACCAGCATAAACAAAAACATAATTATTTGTGGAATAATCTTCTTCTAAACCATATTTATTAAATTTATAACAGTGGTCATATCCTTGTGGATATTGAGAAGCGTTGTATTGCGTATATCCATTTGTTTGGTGTTGTTGCCACTCGTCAGATATACACTGCCTACCCCAATTTGAAAGAGTACCAGATACATTTTGCTGAACTACATCTACGTAATAGTGTGTGTCACAAGTGTTTTGATTATTAGAATCATAATCCCTATATACAAAAATTTGTGCATCTACATTTGAATTATAGTGTGAACTTAGCCAAGTAACATTGGATTGACTATTACCAGTTGATGTTTGACTAAGTGTTAATTGTGTAACACCATTTTGTAATGTTGTTATATTTCTAACCTGACCATTAGCCTCAATACCTACAGTACCAGTAACTACGTTTTGAGCAGCTGTTGCTTGAAAACTACCAGCAGAGCTAGGCATATTTGCAAACTCTAAAGCTGTGGCTGTTTGGTTTACAGTTAGTATCTGTCCACTTGTAGGTGAGCCAGCTAAGTCAATTTGAGTAGAATCTGTTATATCTATTTTACTAAAAGATAATGCACTTCCAGAAGATTTTAAAAACTGTCCAGATAAACCAGAGTCATTTATATTTGCCACGCCTACATTACCAAAAGTTAGAGCGTTTGATGCAGAGTTAACTTGCATAAGTTGTCCAGCTGTTGGCGTTTGTGTTCCGCCACTTGTTATGTCAATTTGGGTTAAAGGGTCTATAAAATCATAATCCACTCCATTAGCGGAGCTGTTTACTGTCATAATTTTATTTGCGTTCCCTGTAAAAGAAGCAACAAACAACTCTCCAGTAACATCTGGTAAAGTTAAAGTTCTGTCAGCTGTTGCAGTTCCAGACAAAGTATGTCCATAAGCGTTCCCAGACTTTATTTCTACTGTGCCAGAAAATGTTTCACTAGCTCCTACTACACAGCTACTTGCACTTAAACAAGGTGTGTTTTGCATAGAAAGCGTTAATGCTATTGCAAACAAAGCTACTCCAAAGGCAAGCTTTGCTGTAATTGTCTCAGCAGAAAAATGCCCTAAATTTTTTATAAAACTATACATCATATACTCCTTATGTATGAAATTACACTAGGACATAAAGCTAGTCCAGTTAATATTCCCATTGTTGATAACGTAATATAATACGTTATATCTTTTCTTATCATGTTCATTTAAAATTGTTCCCCAAATTGTTTTATTCCAGCAGCTATCATAACCACTAATAACCAAACTATTCCGAACCACACAGGCAAAAACCCTTGAGATATAGCAAATAAAACAGGTAGTCCAGCAGCTATAATAGCCATAAGTAAGCTTCTTGAGGTAATAAAAATTAAGCCACCTAATATTAAGCCTATTGGCGTAAATAGCATAGAGTACCAAAAATTACTAGGCACTCCAAAGCCAGATGGTTGTGAGTAATATTCTGAGCCAAAGGCATTGTTATTAGCTGTAGGTGTTGCAAATGGGTTACCATCTCCAAAAAACGTTGGCGACCACCCAGTGTAACCTGTTGGAATATCTGGTATGTCAGAAGCAGAAGTTAATACAACTGAACCCATAGAAGCAGATATATTAGTTTGGCAACTATGAGTGTTATATGTGCCAGAAGTACCAAATGCTCCAGAATAGTCTTGAATCACAGAAGCATAAGGACATAAAGGGTCTGTTTCATCTAAACTAAAAGCATCAAAACCATAAGAAGCTAGTACAGTGTTGCCTGATGTAAATTTTAAATCATACAACATAGTTTTTTTGACCCCATCTCCTATAATTAAGTTTTTTGTGTTTGTGTTTGTTGGGTTAGCAGAAACTACAGGTGAAGAGTTAAGTCCAGCGGAACATTGTATGCCTGTACCGTTATGTATCATTTTTACCTCAGTTGATACAGCAGAGCCATAAGCATAAGTGGTGTTGGCAACACTTCCATCAGAATAACAGCTAACTTGCATACTTGCTGGCACTGTAGTTAATTTAGTGAACTTAATCGCATAACCTGTACCACTACCTAAAACCCCATCATATTTATCTAATAGAGTTGCTGTTTCAAAAAGAGTTTCATCAAACATTTTCATATCTAATGTTATTTCATAATTAGTTGTTACATCTAAAGCATTGTTATCATTTACTATAAAAGTATCAGAGGCGGTATTTGTTGAACTTCCATCAAAAAATATTCCTTGATTACGTTTTTGCTCATTATTTCCCATTAATAAAGTGAAACTACTATCATTAACTGGTATTTCTGGAACGATAAACCAGAATTGCATTTCACCTGTATTCATATCTCTAATATCTTGACCTATAATCTCTACCTCATTAGATAAGGTAGATTTAAATGATTTTAAATCCCACGCTTTTGAAGTGTCTCTACTTGTTGAGTGAGATACATCTACATAATCGCTTGTAAACCAGCTTTCATAAGGCACGGTGAGCCTTATAGGGTAGTTATATAAAGTTGTATTGCCATTATTGGTTATTTTTATTGTTGTCTTATAGCAATATTGATAAGGCTGAGTATCAGACTCTAATGCGTTTAAACAGGCTAAATTCATGTTTGGTGAAGCAAAAGCAGATAATAAAAACAATATACCAGAAAGAAAAATTGCTGGTATTCTAATAAAACCCATAAATCTAGGTTGAGGTAAGAAACTAGATTCATGGATTTTATCTTCTGGATGAATAGGTAAATTTATCATAATTATAAAAAGGGTACTGAGGATTTTAATGCTTTGCCTAACTCTATTGTGACTGTAAATACTAATGGTGCTGTACCAGCAATTAATAGCCATTTTACGGTGGTTAATATTGCGTGGTCATTAAAAAAATCATAATCAAGCATAGCCATTTTAACAAATTTACCAAATGTGCCAGCTGTTGTTTTTATTAGTTCTAATCCGCCAGTTAAAAAGCCTTTAATGCCTCCTACTTCATCTGTAATACTAGGTGCATCATACGTAATAACTTCTGGGTTGCCAGCATCATTAAGGTAAGAGTTATACTCAGCAGCTGTGGCTAAGTCCATAGTAGAGATAGCTCCAAGTATAGCCATAATTGAGTAGGGTATGCTCCATAAAACTAATATTTTATAACTTATTCTCATAATACTAACTAGGCATCTTTCTTAAGAAGAACCCAGCAGCAACTAAGCTACCAAGTGCTAATACTGTAAATAAAACTCCTATTGAAACACCATTAAAGAACACAGAAACACTAAATATGGACATTAGTGTTATAAAAGACAATGAACCGTTACCTGTTTTAGTAAACATAATACCAGCTGCAACAAAAGCAGCTACCATTGTCAATATGGTCATAAAAATACGCCCAGAAATACCAAAGTAATTTGTTGCAACAATTTCTACATTAGCAGACATAGGTGAAGCTAAATACTCTGTGTTTAAAGAGTCTTGCAAAGCTAGTGTTCCGCCACTAATAGGTGTTGCTTGTATAACTCTTTCCCCTCCTATAACAAAAGCATCTCCAATAGTTCTTGATAATAAAGGTACAGCTTCATCAACATACTTGCTTCCCAAATATGTAATAAGTCTAGCATCTGATAATAAAGTGTATTTAGGCAAAACTAACTCGTTTTCTAATTGAAATACTTGTGTTTTTAAATCATTTATCAATTCTGCTTTGCTACCGCTCCATATCATATTTCTACATCCATTACCTGTAGTGCTTACTGGATTAACTATTGTGCTAGACCAAATTGATTGGTT
>Ga0163180_10000376_pt1 | contig 25965 bp, 18 predicted proteins | sample AtlANTMetagenome_2_FD_109647 | JGI IMG/M metagenome (GOLD analysis project Ga0163180, IMG submission 109647) | Marine eukaryotic phytoplankton communities from the Atlantic Ocean - Atlantic ANT 4 Metagenome | ecosystem: Environmental > Aquatic > Marine > Oceanic | place: North Atlantic Ocean...
GCCACGCGGTATGAAAAGCTTGAACGAAATTATCATTCAATGCTCGCTTTAGCATTTACTATGATGTGGCTACCAATGTGGGCTGATTGATATATGTACTACAAAGATCAACAGCCCCTAGTATTGTAGATATTTACAGACCTTATTTGGTCAATAATAAAAACCTTCCAGATGAAAAAATACTCGAAATTGTACAAACCGTTATGAGAGCATTTCAACAAGCTTCTGAAAGCAAACAGGAGCGTTTATCTGGCACTACCATGATGAATATAGGTATTAAATTTATAAAAGTATATGACTTAGCCGGTCCAGATTTTTTCATCGAACACTTAAAGTATGAAATAAACTTATATCTCACATCAGGCCTACGAAAAGACTACCTCTAGGTTTCATGAGCTATGTGGTCAACCTAAGCTGACCACATGAACAAGCCACAAATTCTATTGCAGCCTGTTATGAGCTACTAACAGCAATAATAATCCCTATTATTATAACCCAAAAAATTAGAGTATTTTTAGCTCCTTGTTTACCTGCTTTCTGCCTATGTAAGATCACTCTTTCAGTTACTCTCATAAGCTTTGAACTGCTGTCTGCTGAAAGCTCTTGTTCATCAGAAATTTTATCTTCATGACGCTTTATCTCATCAATTAAAAGTTGATCATTAGCTTGAACATCATCTTTAGTATATGAGCTTAAGGCATCCTCGCTAAAAACCTCTAATTTAGTACCAATTCTTTGTAGTTCAGATAGGGTATGTTTCAATTTTTGGGTTTGCTTAAAATCTCTAGTATTAACAACTTTTTTCGCAGTGAAAACAGCTAAATAACAACACATTGTTTTAGCTGCATGCAGGCACTTTTCATTACCTTCGACTAATAAGTTGTATGTATTTTCGGTGTATTTTTCAATATGAGCATAAAAATCGCTATCTTTGTTATGTTTTCTCGCCGTCTGCTCTAATATTATTGCTTTTATTTCCGCTAAATTCTTACCTTTAACCCAAAAGTCATACACAAATAGTGTCGTCCACCCTAAAACATCAATCTCAGTTTCTTTTTCAGTAAATTCGTACTTCATATATTCCCTTAGTTAATAAATATCCATAGTCTAATATGCTAGTTCTAGTAACTACCTTGCATACAAATACTTCTGAAAACCTATAAATGTGTCGCGTATCGCGGCTGGTGATCCAAACTCAATAGCGGCGTCATTAATGGTGTTGTATTTAAGCTCTACTAAACTGCGCATTTTTCTAGGTGCCAGTTCTTGAACGCCGTCTTCAATGTATTTACTTAATATAAAGTTGATAAACTCTTGTTGTTTATAATCGCTAAACGCTGAGTTTATTTTAGGTTTAGCTTGTTGAGCTCGCTCGGTGCGTGTTTGCGCTTCTGCGGCATAGGCTACGTACGATAGAACATCGTATACATCGCTATCTTGAGCATCAATTACGGCCTTCATGCTATCGAGCTTTTCACTGTCGTAGCCCGCTTCAGTTAAATCTTCTAATAACTTTTCGCGAGTGGTTGGGTCGCTCCAGATTTCGCGTAGTTGGTCTTCGTTTTCAAAAAAGCGTGGTAAGTCGTCAAACATACGTTCAACAAACTCTTTAGCTGTAATGGGCTTCCCTTCAGCGCTCCAGTACATTGCTGAGGAAATATGCTTAATTTGTCGTGTACGGCCGTCTGAGAGCTTTATTTCGAGTTTTTCGCATACACATGGCCTTTCGCCACATTTATCACAGCCTTCAGGCTCTGGCTTTTCACAAACACATGGCTTTTGTTCACACACTTTACAGGGTTTCTTTTCACCGGCACCATCGCCGCCAGTTTCTTCACAGTGGCACGGGGTTGTGCCGCACTCTAGGCATACTTCGCTGGGTATTGGTTCACCATCCCAAGCTGGGTCAGCAAAGTTATGGTGCGCTTTTACAAAGTCGTAAATGGTAAAATAGTCTTTTCCATCATATGTGCGAGTCCCTCGCCCTATGATCTGCTTAAACTCAATCATATTGTTACAAGGCCGCATCAATACAATATTACGTACATTACGCGCGTCAACGCCGGTAGAGAGTTTGCGTGATGTGGTTAAAATTGTCGGAATAGTTTTTTCGTTATCACAAAAGGTTTTTAAGTCATTTTCACCCGCTACACCATCGTTAGCAGTAACACGAACACAATAGTTAGTGTTGGTAGTCCAGCCCTTTTTAACTGCATACTGATTAATAAAATCGCGCACCATACCGGCATGAACTTGTGTTGCACAAAACACGATGGTTTTTTCTTTAGGATTAAAGCGATCCATCCAATAGTGTACACGGCGCTCTTCACGCTGAGGTATGGTAATAATGCGGTTAAAGTCACCTTCTTTATACAGTTTACCAGGCTCAGGATCGCCTTTTACAACAACACCATCCCCCTCTATATACTTGTACTCATCCATAGTGCCAACGATTGGTAACACTTTAAATGGCGTTAAAAAGCCATCGTTAATGCCTTCTTTAAGGGTATAACTGTAAACGGGTTCGCCAAAGTAACCATAAGTATCAGCGTTATCAGTGCGCTTAGGAGTTGCGGTCAAACCCAGCTGTACAGCGGGAGCAAAGTAATTAAGAATATCACGCCATGCACTTTCATCATTTGCGCCGCCACGGTGACATTCATCAATAATAATCAAATCAAAAAAATCAGCTGGGTATTGCTCGTAATACGGGTTTTCTGCCTTTTTTATTGGCGCATTTTCGTCTTCTTCTGTTGTGGCTTTATTTAATTCGGTTTTAGGCCCGCACATAAGCGTATGAAAAATTGTAAAAAACACACTGGCATTTTTAGGCACGCCGCCTCGTTTGCGAATATCATCAGGGGTAATACGTACAATGGCGTCTTCACCAAATGAGCCAAAATCGTTAAACGCTTGGTTGGCTAAAATATTACGATCGGCCAAAAACAAAATACGTGGGCGCTTTTTAGCAAGGTTTATATCTTTCTGCGCGGTTAAACTCCATCGGGTTTGAAATAACTTCCACGCGGTTTGAAAGCTAATACAGGTTTTACCTGTACCTGTAGCAAGCGTTAGCAAAATTCGAGGTTCGCCTTGGGCAATGGCTTCAAGAGCATTATGAATAGCGTTTTCTTGATAATAACGCGGTGCCCAATCGCCTTTGGCCTCAAAGGGAATGGTAGAAAACGCATCACGCCAAGCGGTGGTAAAAGAGGCTTCTGGTTCATCGCCTTTTTGCTCAAAGGTTAACTCCCAAAGCGCTTGCGGAGAAAGGTATTCATCCACCAGTTTCTCTTCACCGGTGAGCATATCAATCTGATAAATATCATGGCCGTTGGTGGCATACGCAATACGGCATTGCAGGCGTTGCGCGTAGTCTTTGGCTTGGCGCACACCTTCGCTGTAAGTCAGACTTTCTTTTTTGGCTTCTACTGCGGCAAGCTTACGGCCTTTATACACCAGCACATAATCACATGGGACTTTATTAGCGCGTTTGCCACCGGCCATAATTTGGCCTGGGCAAATAAGCTCACGGCGAATAAAGCTGTTATCAACTTCACCCCAACCCGCAGCGACTAATTTAGGATCAATTAAATCCGCGCGTGTATCCGCTTCGTTACGCATCCTTGCTTGTGACATTAGGCGACCGCTCCTTCTTTTACTTTAGTCAACTCGCCTGAAAAGGCTTTCTGTAAGATGGATTTTTTGAGTTCGTCTAGTGAATCAAGTTTAAATTTATAGATCTTATAAACTTGATTAATCTCATTCTCTAAAACCTCTAACTTACTAACCACATCACCAGCAATTAGTTCAGTGACTTTAGGAACTGGAATGCTATTTAGTGCCCTCTGATTAAGTTTTGGTTGCGCCATACCAGATACATAAGGCGTTAAAGATATCGAATTCAAATAATACTCTATAAACTTTTGGGTATTTCGATCTTTAAACTTAAGAACATGTGCGTGATTATTAACCCAATATCTTCCCGATGCTGAAAAAGCAATTGGATAAGTTCTTGCTAGTAGGTTCGCACCATCTTCTGAAACGAGTAGTAATTCTTCATCAAATAAATAGTCGTCTACATAATCCACTATTCCAGATGCACCATAATATGGATACTCTCCTTCAATGCGATCCTTCTTGGTGATCGGCACACGCTTACTATCTAAGTTCTCTGCAACAATATTCAAAGTAGAATCTTCCCACCCTTCACCACGCTGACTAAATATTTGCTGCAAGTAGCTTTCAAACAGCTCGCGGGCGTTTTTAAGGTTTTGCTCGGTCTTGGCGCGGGCTTGTTCGATATCGGCAAAGGCTTGATCGAGAATGGCGACGATGCGTTTTTGCTCCGCCAAAGGAGGGGTGTATATTGGTAGATCTCGAACAACTGATATTCTAACCCTAGGCCTTGTTGTCCCTTTCTGTTGAGAATTGATATACGCGCTTGTGACGGGAGAGTTCAGGTGATAGCAAAGATATTTTGTATCAACTTTCTGTGCTCGTATCCTAACTAAGTCTGCGACAATAAGACCATCTTCAATATTCTCAACTATTGCAGACTCACCAAGAGGATCTCCAAGTTTTGTCATCACAATATCGCCCTTGCGATATGAGTGACGAATCAATTCTTGATACTTTTTGTCATCTACATAATCCATTTTTTTAAGGGTTATCTTAAAGGACTTAATATTTTGAATCTTTAAAACTGGTATGCCTTCAGTTTTGTAATGCTCCCTTTTCAAGTTAGCACCAAAAGGACCATCGACAATATCTGCTTTAAAGTTGTCACAGAGCTCACGCAAAGGAGTTATAGCAAGCTCAGTCATCACAACAACTCCTGAATCTTGCCCAGAATTGCTTCGCTTTCTTTGTCCAGCGCGATAATTTCTTCAATAATGGTTTGCGGTTCACGCAGTGGGGCTTCTTCTGCTTGGTTTGGGTTTTTAACCGATAAGTCCCATGTTGTATCATCAAGTTCAGTTGTAGCCAATGACCAAGACTTAGCACTGTCTTCAAAGCCTTTTTGTAACTCGATAAATTCTTTCAAATCGTTGTCATTTAGTGGATTGGTTTTACCCAAGCTGCGGCCAGGGTCTAGCTGATAGAACCATGTTTTTTGTGTTGGTTCTCCTTTGGTGAAAAACAACACCACGGTTTTAACCCCAGCGCCTAAAAAGGTTTTGGCTGGGCAGTCGAGCACAGTGTGTAAATTGCAGTTTTCTAATAGCTCTTTACGTAAGGCAATGGCAGCGTTATCGGTATTCGATAAGAAGGTGTTTTTAATAACAATGGCCGCACGGCCACCCGGCTTGAGCATTTTGATAAAGTGCTGCAAAAACAAGAAGGCGGTTTCGCCGGTTTTGATTGGGAAGTTTTGCTGAACTTCTTTACGCTCTTTACCACCAAACGGTGGGTTAGCTAATACAATGTCGTGCTGGTTGCTTGGGGTAATGTCTTGTAGGTTTTCGCCCAGTGTATTGGTGTGTATAACGTTAGGCGCTTCAATGCCATGCAGAATCATGTTCATAATAGCGATAACGTACGCTAAAGACTTTTTCTCTTTAGCGTAAAAAGTGTGTTCTTGCAGAGTTTTTAAGTCGCTGGTTGAAAGCTGCCTGTTGCTGGCACCACCTTGGCGTAAGTAGTCATAGGCTTCACATAAGAAACCCGCCGAGCCTGCGGCACCGTCGTATATGGTTTCGCCAATTTGCGGCTGTAATACATCGATCATGGCGCGAATCAATGGGCGTGGTGTGTAGTATTCGCCCCCGTTACGGCCAGCGTTACCCATGTTTTTGATTTTTACTTCGTACAAGTGAGAAAGCTCGTGCTTTTCTTCTTGTGAACGAAAACGCAGTTCGTCTACTTTTTCGAGCGCGTCACGTAGTGAATAGCCACTTTGAATTTTGTTTTTGATCTCGCTAAATATCTCACCAATTTTGTATTCAATGGTGTCAGGGCCTTTGGCACGAAGTTTAAAACCTTTAAGGTAAGGAAATAACTCGCCATCGACAAAATCCATTAAGTCGCTACCGGTTAAGGCCTTGTCGTGATCAAATTCACCATTAGCGGTTTTAGGCGCAGCCCAAGAGCTCCAACGGTACTCTGCATCAATAATATATTGGTATTCTTCTGCCATCAATTCGGCTTCTTGAGACTTAGTAAACTCTAAATCATCAAGGTATTTTAAAAATAGCATCCACGACGATTGCTCGGTGTAGTCTAATTCGCTAGAACAGCCTGCGTCTTTGTAAAAAATATCGTCGATGTTTTTAAAAGTTTGTTCAAACATTATCGTTTTATCCCTGCATAGGCTGTAGAGCCTATTTAAATGTTTATATAATTATTTTAGCCACTTACTATTAGATGCGTTAAAAGCTTTAAGTGGTATTTAGTATTCTCATCCATGCTTGAGCAACATAACCGATGGTTTTATTTTGCCCATCAACATTACCCAGAACATGACTGTATTTCAAGCAGTTAAACCAAAAAGAAAAATTGCAATAAAAGCACTAAGTACGTTTGTTGTATTACGTCAATAAGCGGAGCTTTTATTGTTGTATGGATTACATTGGAAGTATAAAGGGAAAAACATTAACAAAGAAGTGCTGGGTTTGAATTGAAATACTTTAATATCCACTTCAACCAATAACTTATACTTTTTAATTCTTAACGCGAAGCACCTCATAAACTTGCTTGATTTGCTTTAGCGAACTTTATATTTTTAATATGTTCGCTAAAGTTGGTTTTATACTGCCCGCATTCAAAGCGAAGTAATTTGAGTGTATTAATAACTGTAATTCAAAAAGAGTTACAGTTATTAACAACCTTATTACGCCTTGTCTATGTGCTTTGCAACAGTTTGTCTACTGAGACCTACAGCTTTAGAAATTGCCTTATAGGTCATGCTAGGAATCTCCTTTTTTAACAGGGCTGCATGCGTCTTAGGCTCACCCTGTTTTATCATTAGAAGACATGAGCTTTTACGGTTTAATTCCTCTTTGAGCTCTACATTTAACAAATGAAGACTTTCAAGATCTGCATCTTTTTGCGTAACTATAGCCAATAATCGTGACCACTGTTTCAATACATTAAAAAATGAACGATAATCAGAACATGCTAGTAATCTTTTTTTACTGAACAAGCGGTTTTTTAACAAACCGATTAGATGCGGGTTTGAGTCTGCCTCAAGCTTATGAAAAACCCTTGTAACCTGCTCATTTAAGGGACTAAAGCGGATAACTTTTTGACGCCAGCGCTCATCCTGTTGAAATTCATTTGCACAAGCCCGTAAAATCTTAGTTGCTGGCGCGGGTTCACTAAGGGCTAAGCTGATAAGGAAATAAAGCTGCTCATCACTTAGCTTCTGACGAGTTAGGCCTTCTTTATCTGCATTTTCTTTTTTCCTTTTTCGAATATCAGCTAGAACAGCTAAACTTTGTTTGCGAAGGTTTTTCAGCACAATAAATTGTTTTTTTATCTGTATATTATTGCTTGTTATGGATTCTTCCATATCCATATCCATATCCATATCCATATCCATATCCATATCCATATCCATATCCATATCCATATCCATATCCATATCCATATCCATATCCATATCCATATCCATATCCATATTATTTTCTCATATTCCGTTATGACAAGTTAATATATTAACATAAATGGCACGACTCGTTATTTTTACCCTTATATTTATTATTATTTATTAAGGAAATTATTTATAAACGCCTAAAATCAATAATAAAAAAAATAGATAGAAAATTAGCAATATTTATTTTTACCGATTGGCGTCGAGTTACTTCAAATACGTTACTATATTAGTAACCAAAACAAGGAATAGAGTTTATGAGTAACGTTTATATTGAAATTGAATTCATCTCAATTGTTGCAAACCTAGATAATGCATTTTCGGTTAAAATTGATGACACCATTAGTCTTACTGTAACCCTAGAAAAGGAGAGCCGCATGGAAAGCCTAGACTTAACAGTTATGGAATCGAAAGAATTTATCTTCGACGAAAATACAGGGGCTATAACAGGAGATGCAAGTCTGAAAGTCTGGCCTGTTTTCTTAGATAAGGCAAAAGCTATCTTCTGGGAAGAAGAGTCCGTATGGGGTTCTATTAGCCCCCGATCTTCGAAAGATATAATAGCTTTCAAGGCAAATGCTCATAAAAAGAAAATTAAATTTTCTCAAAGAGCCTGCCCATCGGCTAAAGAAAACACACTAACAAATGAGAGCACAACTTCTGTAAAAGATGAGCATGGGCGACCATTAGGTTCAATGGGTGTTTGCCCAGAAAAGTGTTAACCCACCGCGGAGCGACATTTTGGCTGAGTTGCGTAGCGTTACTCTTGCCAAAATGTGGAGTGGGTGCACAATTTACAATTGTGTTCAAAATTGTCTATGACAATTTTGAAAATGCATCCACATTTAAAAAATTGGCTAAGGATTAGGCAATGATTGATACAAGCAACAATAAAGCTATCTTCAGGATAAAAAAAATTAATTTGCAAAGGCAGTTACGTGCTGCCCTTGCTCATAATTTGCGACTGGTAAACCCTCCAAACGTAAACACTGAGCTATCTCATTATAATATCCAAGCAAAAGGGTTAAACACTATTGAAGCCTGTATGAGCCGGTTTGAGAGCGCTTTAGAGGGTATAAAAGTGCGTAAGAATGCTGTACTAGCTCATGAAGCTATTATCACAGGCTCCCCAGATCATATGAATAAATTGACAAAAAAACAGCAAATAGCATATTTCACTGATGCTGCACACTGGCTAGTTAAATTACATGGAGGAGATTACAAAAATATCCTTTGTTTTTCAATACACTATGATGAATTAGGCGCACACGGTCACTATTTAATTGTACCCAAAATAGAATCAAAGTTAAATAGCCGAGCTATTATTGGTGGAGCTCGAGGCAGACTTAGCGAATTACAAACGGAGTTTTACGAAAAAGTGGCAAAAAAATACGGATTTACACGAGGTATAAAAAATAGTAAAGCTACACACCAGCATTATAGTGAATTTAAAAACCTTAAAAACGACTTAAGTGAGGTAAAGAATAAATTGGAACAAACCCAAATTGAGTACAAGACAGCCCTTAATAGACTCAGCTCTGCTCAGCAAAGCCTGTTATTTATAAAAAAGGAACTGAAACTAGCTAAAACTCTGGGGGTATCTGACTTAAGAAGAAAAATCGCTCTTCTGGAAAAGAATACTATGTTTAAGGTAACCCCACGCATTTAGAGTTATTGCCTTAGCTATTAAATTAAATTTCATGAAGTAACATAACAAATAAAATTAAAAATTATTTAACCTCTCAGGTTCCGACTTAAAAATCTGTTGTTATCAAAATTTCACGCAATAGGGTTATTACTATAGATCAATTATTATATTAAACATGGGCTTAAAACCCATGTTTTCATTAATAAAATACAACTTTCTTAAAATCAGGTGAGAAACGCTAACTTCGCAAGTTAAACCATTATGAAAGTGTAGGCACACCACTATGAAATTTAAAGTCTTCATCTGCTGAGGTAATTAAGTCAGCCTCAATGCCACCAAAAAAATTGATTCGCTCTGTAATATCAAACTCACTGATTTCTTGAGCAAGGAGCAAGTAATCTTGATAATGACGCGCTTCAGAACGCAATAACGATATGTAAAAGTCACCTAAGCGTTTATCTACATGCGGTGCCAGTTTTGCAAAGCGCTCACATGAGCGCGCCTCAATATAAGCACCAATAATGAGTTTATCGACTAAAGCATCTGGCTCATACGATTTGACATGGCGTAACATGCCTTTAGCATAACGACATGGAGTGATGCTTCTATATTCAATTCCATACTCATCCATAATTTCGAGTACTTGATAAAAGTGATGTAGCTCTTCTTTTATGAGCATCACCATTTTATTAATTAAATCTTGGCCGTAGAGAGTATCTGATTTTGGGATCATAGACTTAGACAATTTATTCTTATCGCTAAGGTTGCGCCAGTCCCCTTCTCTTTTGTATATCAGAGCTTCAAAAGGTTTTAACCACTCGAGTAAAGCATCACCACTATCTTTATCAACGGCATACTTACGAATTAGAAACATTGCTGATTGAGCTGCTTTTAATTCACACACGAGGTGGTCTAAAAGTACTATGTCGAGATTCTCATGTTTTTTTGCTTTTTCAACCCATTGCTTAGGTGTATTACACTGCAAGAAGCTATTTATTGGTTCTAAGAGTTTATTAATTTCATTTGAGTTCATTACTAATCATCTTTTAATAATATATCTAAATAGCCACTTTCTGAATGTATCTTATGGTAATACATGACTCGAGCTGCATTTTCAACAGAAGATCCCCTGATTTTGTGAGGGTTCATTAACCTATCGATATCCCAATCGGATGTGCGCACCTCAGTGACATATTCACTTTTTATATAATACTCTTTTGAACCATAAAAAACACATTGGTAGGCTTTGCGTTTTCGATCATATTGGCTAAATTTAAACCTAGCTACAACGTTATCCTCTTCTAAGCTAAAAGATAATTCCTTGTTTTTTAAAATTATCTTATTGCCTATCCGATTTAATTCGAGATTATAATTTAAAGGGTCGGTATGTGATAAATCAACTATTTTTTTAGATATTGAAGCTACATTAAGTTTTTTTTCAATTTCGGCTTGTATTTCAGCTAGCTGGCTAACAATATCATTTATTTCATCATCTAACTCTTCCATCAAACCAAATATTGTTCCTGATTTTTTTTCACTATTTTTATAATGATCTTTCAGGTCAGCCAATTTTGTTTGAAGCCCTTTTAATTCATAGGTTAGTTTCGTTTTTTTCTCATGGCTGGTAGAGCTTTGTTTTGCCCTACTAATTTTAGCAAGTATCAGGGGCTCAACATAAGCAAAAAAGAAATGATAAGCTACAACATAAGGAAATGTTGTCGGTGCATCACAACTTTCTCCCCCCGATCTCTGTTTTCTACTACATCGAAGCAACGGTAATGACTCTGCTGATTGTTGGATACTCATACCTGAACCACAATGCCCGCACTTAACCAAGCCATGTAAGGGCCACTTCCTGTCAGGTCTAACGCTCGTAAACAGTCGTTCTTTACATATTTGCTGAGCAATATAAAATTCTTTATCACTTACAACCGATTCGTAAAGCTTCTCATTGTAAACCAGACCTATGCACTTAGGATTTTGGATTATTCTGATAATTTTTGTCGGATTAATATTTTTCAGAGGCTTTATTTTACCGTATTTTTTTCTCAGTGCTCTTTCAATCAAAACTTGACCAAGTCCTTCAGCATGCAATTTAAAAATATCTCGCACCACGTCCGCGTATTCATTTAACTTGCCTTTTTGGTCTAGCCAAAAAGGCATCCGCATCTTTGGGGGTATTTTATTTTCTTTGGCGTTATATTCTCGTCGACTCCAAGAACTTTTTACTTTTTCTGAACGCCATTTAGAATCTGAATGAGCTTTATCAATCTCAACAATTAAACGCATACGTGTTGCTAAGTCATTACGTTTACTTGGGGAGTAAACACTTTGATCTCTTGCTGTAACAATAGAAACATCATGATCCCAAATTTTATCAAGTAACTTTTCCGTTTCAGTAATTGTCATTCGAGACAATCTAGAAAAATGCTCAACAAGAATAATCGAGCCTTTAGGAACTACCTTTGACTCTATCGCAGCAACAAGCCTCCCCAAAGACCCCGAACTTAAATGCTTGCCCGAAAATGCAGATACACCTGCATCAATGAGAGGCTTACCTTCAAGCTCAACCACCGCGCAGTTCGGGTGACTACGTAACCACTCTCTTTGTGCCTCCCCTTGCCTATACAAAGAGCTGTTCCCTTCTTGCGCTTGAGAACTAAAGCGCTGGTATAAATATACGTTACCAGATAATTTATCGTCTGACATAGCAATTACTCACTGAATTTAAATATGCACATATTATCATTAAGCTCACAAATTAAGTGATCTATTAAAATAACTGACAGATTTTCTTTTTTGATTGCTTTATCTACCCACTGAGTCGGTGTTTTACACAATAAAAAGTCATGAATAGGCTCTAACAGCTGGCTATGTGACACGTTTAATACTCATTGCTAATTAAAATTAAAGAACCTGTATTTTAACACGAATTCACGGTTTGATTAAATCAAAGCCAACTTCATTTATTTGTTAAAAATTAGTTAACTTGACTTTGTACACTATGTGGCCCATAACTGTAAATGAACTGTATAAATAATACACTACAACAAAAACAATAATACCTTCCTAAACGGAGTACACACTATGATATTAAACCACCTATGGGGCTTATACGCTCACCCACTTGAAGAGTGGCAAACAATTGATAACCGACACGAAAGCTTGACCTATAGCTTGTCACACATTTTACTTATTGCTTTGTTTCCATCAATAATGGGGTATTACTCGTCTGTTTACTTGGGCTGGAGCATTGGCACTGGTGGTCTAGTATTTTTAACACATGAGAGCGCGCTATTAATAGCTATAGCCATGTATGTAGCTTTAATTATAGGTGTATTTGCACTTGCCTATTTAGCCCATTGGATGGCCGTTACTTTTGGCTCTAAACCCACCTTTACTCAAACGCTTGAACTAGCGGCTTACACAGCAACACCTGTATTTATGTCTGCGCTTGCCGCTTTTTGGCCTGTGCTTTGGTTTGTTGTATGTGCTGGTATTGTTGCACTAGCCTACTCGGTTTATTTACTTTATACCGGAGTACCTATACTCATGCACATACCTGAAGAACGTGGTTTTATTTATGCAAGCTCGGTCGTTACTTGTGGGCTTATCCTACTAGTCATCATATTAGCTGCCACTGCGATTCTTTGGACAAATGGCATTGTAAGCCCCATGTTCACATAATAAATTTTAAGTAACTCGATTAAGTAATGTTCAACCAACAAAAAAGGAGCTAATTAGCTCCTTTTCTAAAATTAAAATACTCGAAAGAATTAATCTGTCTCGTTTTCTTCTTGGTTATGTATCTCTAACCCTGATGACATCGCTGTTTCGCGTGTGCTTTTAGCTGTATCGTTTCTCAGTTTATCTATTCGGTTTAAATAGTTTTGATCTATATCACCTGTTATATATTGCCCGTCAAACACAGAAGTTTCAAATTGAGTTATTTCTGGATTTTCTTGGCTTACAGCGGCCATTAGATCTGTTAATGACTGAAAAATCAATCCGTCAGAACCAATACTTGCGTTTATATCTTCAACCTCACGGCCATGCGCAATAAGTTCAGCTGCCGATGGCATATCTATACCATAAACATTTGGAAAGCGTATTTCAGGAGCTGCTGAGGCAAAGTATACATTTTTAGCACCAGACTCTCGCGCCATTTCCACAATTTGCGCTGATGTGGTACCGCGCACTATAGAGTCGTCAACAAGTAATACATTTTTACCTTTAAATTCACGATCAATTGCGTTTAGCTTTTGACGCACTGACTTTTTACGCATTTCTTGACCAGGCATAATAAACGTACGGCCAATGTAACGGTTTTTAACAAAGCCTTGGCGGTACGGTAAATCAAGTACGCGAGCAATTTCAAGCGCGACATCACACGAAGTTTCTGGAATAGGAATGACAACATCAATGTCTTTATCTGCCCACTCACGTGCTATTTTTTCACCCAGTTTGGTACCCATGTTTACGCGTGTTGCATAAACCGACATTCTGTCTATTGTTGAGTCTGGACGAGCAAAATAAACAAATTCAAAAATACAAGGCGAGTAAGACACTTTATCTGCACAATTTAATGAGTGAAACTGTCCATCTTCCGTCACAAAAATAGCTTCACCTGGGGCTACATCGCGAATAAACTCAAAGCCATCAGGTTTTAGTGCCACACTTTCTGAGGCAAACATGTACTCTGTGCCTTTTTCAGTCTCGCGTTTACCAAAAACAAGAGGGCGAATACCGTTAGGATCACGAAACGCTACAACGCCGTGACCGATAATCATAGCAATGGCTGCATAGCCACCCGTTACTTTTTTGTTTACCTCAGCAACGGCTGTAAACACATCTTCTGGGTCTAGGTGCAACTTGTCTGAGCGACTAAGCTCATGTGCCATAATATTCAGCAATATCTCAGAATCAGACGTTGTATTAACATGTCGACGTGCTTCTGAAAATAACTGTTCTTTTAGTTCTTCAGCATTTGTAAGGTTTCCATTATGCGCAAGGGCGATACCAAATGGTGAGTTTACATAAAAAGGCTGTGCCTCAGATGAACTAGAAGAGCCTGCTGTTGGATAACGTACATGGCCAATACCAATGGTACCTTGTAGTCGCTTCATGTGACGTGTGTGAAATACATCTTTCACTAGGCCGTTTGCTTTACGTAAGCTAAACGTATTATTTTCAATGGTAATTATTCCCGCGGCGTCTTGCCCACGATGCTGCAAAACAGTTAAGCCATCATATATCGCCTGATTCACAGGAGACGTTCCGACTATTCCAACGATACCACACATGTAATTTATCCTCGCCGATTAACGGTTTACTGAATTTAAAAAGCTGGAGTTGTTCTCGAGGTACGAAAAAAACCATTCAACAACAAAGCCAAATTCTGGAATCAAAATAGAATTACCCCACCAGTGCGTATTAGGTGCACCAGTAAAAGCATCAAGAAAGAAGAGTAACGCGCTCACGACCAACACGCCTCGTAGAGCACCAAACACTATGCCAAAGACACGGTCAGTACCCGATAAGCCAGTACGAAGTACAAGCTGACCTAAAATATAGTTTAGTAAACCGCCTAACAGGAGCGTCGCAAAGAAGAGTATGGCAATGGCCGCCGCATTTCTTAAAAGGGGTTCAGAAATGCTTGTTAGGAAGGAAGCTAAATATTGGTAAAATAAACTTGAGATGATAAACGCGCCTGCCCATACCGCTAATGACATAGCTTCTTTTACAAAGCCGCGTATTAAACCGATGATGGTAGACAGTGCAATGATGCCAAGAATGGCGTAATCAACCCAGATCATAATAACCAATTAGTCGCTATTTTGGGGCGCATTCTATACCCAAACATCCTCAGTATGCAAGTTTAAACGGGAGATAACCGCAGCTAAATTGAAACATTTAATTAACATTTTGACGGTTAATAAATTGACCTAAGTAATTGTGTAACATCAAAGAAAAAGGCCTTATTGTTTAAGGCCTTTTTAATTAGTTAGTTACTTCGTATTGGGTTATTTTACCGTTAAGCTTAGTAAGCTTTTTAAGTTCTGGTAATTGCTTTTCCAACTCAGTTTTATCAAGTGACGGACCAACAAATACTTTTGTTAGCGTTCCGTTGGGTGTTTTTATAGGTTTAGTAAACGTATTAAACCCTTTTGAAGTTAATTTAGCCTGTAATGCTTTAACATTTGCAGCATGAGAAAAACTACCTAACTGCACCACGTAGGCCATATCAGTTAGGTTTTCATCACTTTTACGCGGCGTAATAGGCTTAGGTGCCTCTTTAACTACTTTTTCGGGAACCTTAGTCTCTTCTTTCGCTTTAGCAACTTGCGGTTCAGCAATATCAGTTTTTGTAGCTTTAGGTATAACTGACGCTTCAACTATTTTCTCTTCGCTAGCAAAGTTGCTTTGTGAAATAGTATCGTCTTGCTCTAAAACGTCATCATCAGGAGAAATATCTTCAATGTTATCTTGCTTTAACGGCTCAGCTATAGCTACTTGATCATTAATTGAGTCTTGCAAGTCAATCGTTTTGAACTCAGGTCGCTCTGGGATCGCTTTAAAGCCTTCCTTGTAGTGCACTTTTTCACCATCAAGTATGTTTGGGATAAACACAATCGCTGCGATCACCACAATACTTGTTCCAACTAAGCGATTTATAAAACTTGAGTTCACCGATATCCTCTCTATTTTTTAAAATAATTAATAGCATCTGCTACTGTAAAAAATGAACCAAATACAATTAAAATAACATTGTCTTGCTGCTTAGGTAAAATAACACTCAGTGCTCGCTCAACGCTTTCAAAGCTTTGTACCTTGTCGTGAGTAGATACGCTTTGTAGGGCTTCTTTTAGGTTATTAGCACTATCACCACGAGGGCCACCTAAGCTAGCAAGAAACCAATCATCAACAAGATGGGTTAGCTCTTTGAGCACCGCTGCTTTATCTTTATCAGCAAGCATAGCGGCTAATGCGTGAACTTTAAAGCCTTTATCTTTGTAGCTTAATAACTTATTGGCTAAATAGCGAGCTGATTCTGGATTGTGAGCGACGTCTGTAAATACCAATGGCTCTGTGCTTAATTGTTCAAAACGCCCTTCCACCACCAAGTTAGCTAAGCAATTTTTTATTACATCAACATTGGGCAATAAATTTAAAACGCTTAGCACTGTTAGAGCAGTCGCTGCATTTTGCGCGGGTATTGCAGGTTTATTGAGTGTCAGGTTATGTTTTTCAAACTGCCAATTAAACGTTTTGTCGTGCTCTTTAAAAATAAAGTCAGTGCCTGATAATGTCATATTGGCACTAATCTCGTTACCGTAATCAATCATTGTATGCGGGATGCTTAAGTCCCCAATGATAGCGGGGGTATCTTTGCGGAATATACCTGCTTTATCGTACGCCACCAGCTCTCGGGTATCGCCAAGGTATTCTTTATGGTCTAAATCGATGGTTGTAATAACACTTGCGTATGGCGTTACTATATTTGTTGCATCAAAACGCCCGCCTAAGCCAACTTCTAATAATACATAATCTACTTCAAAGCGCTTAAAAATAGCCAGTGCCCCCAACGTACCGTACTCAAAATACGTAAGCGGTGTGCGACCCCGGCCTTGCTCTAGCATGTTGAAGGCATCAACATGGTATTGATCATCAAGCTCTTGACCATTTATGCGAACACGTTCGTTATATCGAATTAAATGAGGAGAGGCGTAAGTACCTACGCTGTAACCTTGCGCAAGTAGAAGCGACTCTAAGCAACGAGCGGTAGTCCCTTTGCCATTTGTGCCACCAATTAGAATTATTTTACTGGGAGTATTTAGTAAACCAATATTATTGGCAACATCTGCAACGCGCTCTAAGCCCATTGCAATGTTGGCTGGGTGAACACTTTCTAAATAAAAAAGCCAATCATCAAGGCTTGATGATTGGCTAGGGATTGTTTTTGTCATAGCATAAATCAGAAAAGCTTAAATTTACGCTACTCTATGCTCTTGTTCGGTAGAAGGCAAGTTCATAAATTTAGCAAGCACTCGAGCTAACGTATCACGCATTTCACGGCGGTCAACAATCATGTCTATTGCACCGTGCTCAAGTAAAAACTCACTACGCTGAAAACCTTCTGGTAAGGTTTCGCGAACTGTTTGTTCTATTACTCGCGGGCCAGCAAAGCCAATTAAGGCTTTTGGTTCAGCAACGTTAATATCACCTAGCATTGCTAATGAAGCCGATACACCACCCATTGTTGGGTCGGTCATTACCGAAATAAATGGCAATCCTTTTTCGCTCATTTTAGCAAGTGCTGCACTGGTTTTGGCCATTTGCATAAGCGACATAAGTGCTTCTTGCATACGTGCACCACCTGAGGCAGAAAAGCACACTAATGGCATGTTGTGCTCTAAACATTGGTCTACGGCATCAACAAACCGTGCGCCAACAACCGAAGCCATTGAACCACCCATAAATGAGAATTCAAAAGCAACCGCAGCAACAGGAATGCCTTTTAAGCGGCCCTTCATCGCAACTAGCGCGTCTTTTTCGCCACTTGATTTTTGGGCTGCGCTAATACGGTCTGAGTATTTTTTAGAGTCTTTAAACTTTAATACATCTTTAGGCTCGTGCTCAGTACCAAGCTCCGTGCGGTCACCTTCATCTAAAAAGTGCTCTAAACGTTTACGGCCGCTCACACGCATGTGATTGTCGCATTTAGGACATACGTTTAATGATTTTTCTAGTTCAGCTTTATATAAAATTGAATCGCAAGCTGTACATTTAGCCCAAACGCCTTCTGGAATTTCTTTACGACCTGACGACTTAGTCGTTTTAGGTAAGATTTTTTCTAACCAACTCATTTGCAACTCTCTTAATGCTGTTCTGTGTCGCGAGTCTGCTAATAAGTAGCAGACAAATTTTTTCAATTAAAACATGAATTACACAAACACGGTATAAAAAACTGGTCTTAGTAGTTAGAGGAAATTAAATTTAGCGATTAATAATTCTAACTAAATATCAACATCAGGTAAAAATAATGGCCCTAGTGGGGTTTTAGGAATATTAAACTGCTCTGGGTAATCAACATCGACTAAATACAAACCAGCGGCTTTAGCTGTTGCACTCGCTTTTGCACGCTCTTTAACATCTAATAGTTCTTTTAACCATATAGGTTGGTGCTTGTGTAAGCCAATATCCATTAAGCAACCGGTTATATTGCGCACCATATGATGCAAAAATGCATTCGCCTTAATATCAATTACAACGTAATCACCTTGGCGCTGAACAGATAAGTGATGAATTGTACGTTTAGCGGTATTAGCTTGGCAGTGTAATGCTCTGAATGATGTAAAGTCATGCTCACCAATTAAATGCTGACACGCCTCTTGCATTACCTTTTCATCTAGCTTGTGATGGAAATGAGTAACACCCTCGTTCATAACAGCTCCACGGTATGGATAGTTATAAATAACGTAACGATACCTTCTTGCGGTTGCACTAAAACGTGCATGAAAGTCTTCTGCAACAGGTTGAGCAAATCGAATAGCAATATCTTTAGGTAGCAAAGTGTTCATACCCATAGTAAACGCGACCATTTCACGAGATGCATTGGTTTCAAAATGAACAACTTGGCCTGTTCCATGCACTCCTGCGTCAGTTCGCCCTGCACACACAATTTCAACTGGGTGGTTACAGATACTCGACAGCGCCTTTTCTACTTCTTGTTGTACGCTATTTACGTGCGATTGACGCTGCCAACCACTATAACGTGCGCCATTATATTCAACCCCAAGTGCTACTCGCATATTTATCGTTTTACCTACTGTACTAATTAACGGCGCATTTTATGCTATCTCGCGGCGCAATAAAAGCGACCGTGATGTAATCATATAAAAACAATAAAAAACCCATAATCAGCATCACCAATTATGGGTTTATCGTATTGAAATTAACACAAATGCTATTGTTGTAATTTTGCTTGCAAACTAAGCGCTTCTTCTTGAACTTCTTCAGGCCCTTTTGCTATTACGTCTTCAATCACCTTAAGCGCGGAATCGAAGTCGTCAATTTCAATATAGGCACGTGCTAAGTCTAACTTAGCGGAATAACCTCCACTCTCAGCATCAACGTCTGTTGGATTATCACCAGCAAGCAATGCATCAAACTCACTTAAACCTAAATCTATGTTTACGTCATTGTAAGGCTCATGCTCAAGTTCAGCATCGTCACTTTGCTCAAGTAATGAGTCAATATCTACAAAATCGTCTTCACCTAAAGGTTTTGCGTCTTCAGGGACTGGCTCTTTATGATTGAAGACTTCTTCATCAACTAAGTCTTCTTTCAATAAAGAATCAAAGTCAACATCAAACTCGCTGCTATCTTCTATAGCAAGTTCATCGGGAGCGGCTAACTCATTGAGCAATGAATCGAAATCGGTTTCACTTAAATCAGCCATAAATTCATCATCAAGTGCTTCATCTGATACAAGGTTAGTATCACCCTGAGAGTCAACTTGAGTTAGTTCAGCTTCACGATCAACATTAGTTTGTTCATTTATTTCATCGTCCGATTCACTTATAAATGCTGGGTTGTCTAGCCCAACGCTGCTATCAGGCGCTAAATAGTCCGCATCAGCGTTATTCGACTCTGTGAGTAAATCATCAAGTGTGTCATCGTTTAAGTCGTTAAGATTGTCGAGCTCACCATCTAGTTCATTAAATTCATCAATTAACAGGTCGTCATTAAAGTTAGTTCCCGCGCTGTCTATATCATCTTCAGCTGAATTTTGATTATCAGCTTCGTTGTCATTTAACTCTGAAGCTAACGTATCGCTACTGGTTATTTCACTATTAACTTCATCTGAACTTGAGAGAACAGTACCATTATTCGGTATATCCGGAAGTGGCTCTTCAACTTCTTCTACCGAAACCGAATCATCGTTAACTTGAGCAATTGATCCCTCAACCTCGTCATTGATTTCAAGCTCAGCATCTAGTTCATCTAGTTCATCTAGTTCATCTAGTTCATCTAGTTCATCATCAACAGTTTGCTCGATGCCTAAATCAGATGATTCAAACTCTACGCTATTAGGTAAATCAGTGCTATCAGCGTCATCATCTGAAACTGGCACCTCATCTATTTCAACAGGTAAAGGATCAAGTTCTAAATCAACACCTGTTTCTGCTAAATCGTTTTGTGAATATTCAAGGTTTTCTTCTAAAATTTGGCTTTCATCAGAAGCTTCAGGCGCTGATAATTCAGTCTCGTCATTAGCTTCTAGCACTAACTCTGATTCATCAAACTCATTATCAATTAATGGTTCATTATCAAAGTCATCCTCTAGGCTATCTAAATCAAAATTTGATGAAAGTGCTTGCGATAGTTCTTGCTCTGTTTGGCTTGGTGATAATTCTGGTTCATGCTCAATGTCGACTTCCTGAGCAATCGCACTGCCGCCATCATCTAAATCTTGTTCAAATTCTTTAGTATCCGTTCTCTCAATGTCGTTTGGGGGCGTTTCTAAAACTTGCTCTTCAACGCCTTCGACACCCACTGAATCAAACTCTAAATCAGCGCCTAGTAATGAATCTTCGTCCGTATCCTCTGGGACTAAAACGTTGGCTTCTTCATTAATTTCAGGCTCTAAACTTGACTCGTCAAAATCGCTATCAATTAATGGCTCATCATCAAAATCATCTTCTAAGCTATCTAAATCAATATTTGATGAGAGCGCTTGCGATAGTTCTTGCTCTGTTTGACTTGGTGATAGTTCTGGCTCTAGGCTTGCATCTAAAGTTTCATCAATTGTGGTATCACTAACAACTTCATCTAAATTTAATCCATCTAGCTCTTCGTCGTTATCAGTATCACCATCTGGCGTCTCTGAAACAAGCTCCTCAAAGTCTTCTGCATTGACAGAATCAAATTCTAAGTCGGCGTCTAACCCTGCTAAATCAACCTGTGAATCATCAAAGTCCTCTTGCGATAACAATGCTTCATCTGTAATTTCTGGTAGTGGTTCTTCACTTTCTGAATTAGTATCAAGTCCAGAATCTGACTGTTCAAACTCACTATCGATTAACGGCTCATCGTCAAAGTCATCTTCTAGGCTATTTAAATCAATACTTGATGAGAGCGCTTGTGATAATTCTTGCTCTGTTTGACTTGGTGATAGTTCTGAATCAAGTTCTTCATCAGCCAGCACATCGATATCATTATCCGAAAAATCTGAAACCTCTTCTGCAAACTCTTCGTCATCATCTAATTCATTATGCTCTTCTTTTGTCGCGAATTCTTCAGCATCGCCTACCGCCAATAGCTCATTGTCATCAATTATTGGGGCTTCATCAAAATCAGCAGTGGCATGGGGCTCATCATCAAGTTCCTCGTCAAAGTTACCCAAGTCTGCGCCCTTAGAAATAGAGTCAGCTAAATCTTTTTCTGTTTGACTAACAACATTTTCACCTTCATTGCTAGTAGACTCTTGCGTTTCAGCCCCTTGATCTTCAGCTATTTCTAACTCAGGGTAATCGTCTAACTCTTCACTAGGCGTTATTGATTCTGTTTCTAGTAATTCATCCTCAAGGGATAAATCAGAATCTGTGTCTTCTGCTAATGGATCATCACCTAAATCAACTTCAACCTCTTCAATTTCATCGTCCAGATCATCAAGTGTCCAATCAGGGCTTTCTACGTATTCTGAGTCTTCTGGTTGTTGTAATTCATTTAAGAGTTCGTCTACACTTTGCAACGCATCATCGTTATATTCATCCAGTAAATCTTCTGGATCTAAAAGCGTGTCTGATGTGTCTGTAAAGTCATCGGCCCCAAAGTCTTCAAGCACTTCATTAGGCTCTAGCTCTTCTTCAAGTGCTGGCTCCTCTTCAAGCTCGGGCTCCTCTAAAAGCTCAGGCTCTTCTGCAAGCTCTGGCTCTTCTTCAAGCTCTGGCTCTTCTTCAAGCTCAGGCTCTTCTGCAAGCTCAGGCTCTTCTGCAAGCTCTGGCTCTTCTTCAAGCTCTGATTCTTCTTTAAGCTCTGGCTCTTCTTCAAGCTCAGGCTCCTCTTCAAGCTCAGGCTCTTCTGCAAGCTCTGGCTCTTCTTCAAGCTCAGGCTCTTCTGCAAGCTCTGGCTCTTCTTCAAGCTCTGGCTCTTCTTTAAGCTCGGGCTCCTCTACAAGCTCTGGCTCATCTTCAGACTTATTCTCCGATTCAGATTCATCAATCAAAGCTGAAGCTAAAGATTCGACATCATCAACATTTAACTCTTCTTGTGCATCAGCTAAATCATCGACAGAACCGGCCAAAGCAGTATCAATGTCATCGTTTTCTTCGACTAACGACTCTGTTAGCGTTTCATTAGCTGAACCTTCATCTGCTTCATCAATTAAGCTGTCGATGTCATCCAAATCAAAGTCATCGCTTTCTTCAACTAACGACTCTGTAAGCGTTTCATTAACTGAACCTTCATCTGCTTCATCAATTAAGCTGTCGATATCGTCCAAATCAAAGTCATCGCTTTCTTCAACTAACTCATCAGTTTGCGTTTCATTAGCTGAATTTTCATCTGCTTCATCAATTAAGCTGTCGATATCGTCCAAATCAAAGTCATCGCTTTCTTCAACTAACGACTCTGTTTGCGCTTCACTTACGGAATCTCCATCTGCTTCATCAATTAAGCTGTCGATATCGTCCAAATCAAAGTCATCGCTTTCTTCAACTAACGACTCTGTTTGCGCTTCATTTACGGAATCTTCATTTGCTTCATCGATTAAACTGTCGATATCGTCCAAATCAAAGTCATCACTTTCTTCAACTAACTCATCAGTTTGCGCTTCATTTACGGAATCTTCATTTGCTTCATCAATTAAGCTGTCGATATCGTCCAAATCAAAGTCATCACTTTTTTCAACTAACGACTCTGTTTGCGTTTCATTAGCTGAATCATCATTTGCTTCATCAATTAAGCTGTCGATATCGTCCAAATCAAAGTCATCACTTTCTTCAACTAACGTATCCGTTGGCGTTTCATTAGCTGAATCATCATTTGCTTCATCAATTAAGCTGTCGATATCGTCTAAGTCAAAATCGTCACTTTCTTCAGAAGTTTTATCAGATGTGTCTACTGGTTCGGCACTCGTTTGATCAAGTAAATCATCTATATCAAAATCATCGGTCGCAAGCTCTTCGCTCAATGCTGCCATTTCATCGTTAGATTCTAAACTATCACTTTGTGGCTCTTTTTCTGCTGGTGAATCAAACTCAGGTAAGCTGTCATCTTCGTCAAATAGGCTATCTAAGTCATCATTACTTAAAATATCATCAGTGCCAGACGGTTCTTGGTCTAAATCTAAATCAATATCGTCCAAGCTATCATCAGCACTGTCGTCAAATCCTTGTTGCGTGAAAATATCGACTTCATCGTCTTCGTCACTTTCATCATCAAAAACAATATCGTCGCTAAGAAGGCCTTCTAACTCGTCTTGATCAAGTAAGTTATCTGAATCATCAAGTTCGTCTGAGTCATCTTCTAATAAATCATCATCTGGAAGCATGTCACCTTCGAGGTGATCATCTAATTGAACGCTCAAGTCATCCAATGGATCTGGAATGATTGGGTCATCAAGTGGATCAGTTGCTAAGTCATCCTCATTAGAATAAGTTGGAGTTTGCGGTAAAAATTCATCATCTGCTTGAGGCTCTTCTTGATTGCCTTTTCTTTTGCGAAGAAACATAACAATTGCAAAGATAATCAATAATCCGGGAATGAACATTAACAGCCCAAGCACAATAGGGTTTGACAACAAGGCCAATAAGTCAAAACTGCTTTGAGGTTCAACCTCTTTAGCTTTTTGCTGGGCAATTATTTCATTTTGTTTAAGTATTAATTCCTTTAGCTGCAGCTGTATTTCACTATCTTGCCCTAATTGTTGGCGAACATTTTCGAGCTCTTTAGAAATTCCAGTCAGCTGTTTTTTAAGGTTATTATTCTCAACTAAAATCTCTTCAACATTTGTTACTGAACTTTTAAACTGTTGCTGTAACTCAACTAATTTATTAGTTTGGTCGGTTTTGATTTCTTTTATTTCTTTTTGTAACTCTTTTTTGGCGTCGTCTACATCAACTTTACGCGCTTGTGTAACTTGTGTTTGAGCTGATGTTATTTCTGTTTGTGTAAGTGTTCCGTTTTTTTTCTTTTCCCATAGCTCGTCATCTTGCTCAGAACGCTGCCTAGCTAGTTGAGTATTCACACGTCTAATTTCAGATAAAGTGGGTATTTTTAAATAGGCCCCACTTCGCATATGATTGAGGTTTTGATCTAAAAATGAGTCGGGGTTTTTGTTATACAAGGCCTGCATAACTTGATAAATACTTACAGAGTTATCTGGACGCACTTTTACGGCTATGCGCCAAAGTGTATCGGTAGGTTTAATCGGACCAATAGACCGCCCTTGAGCACCATAGTCAACGCCTTTAGGCCCCTTTAATTGGGTACTATCTTGTGTATATACAGGCGTTACTACCAGTGCAGACGCTAATATTATAAGTATAGCCAAACCGCGCATGCTGATCCTTTAATGTCTAAATGTTACAAAGCACTCTTAAATAGGTGCGTAAACATTGATTACTCTTGCCTTATCAGTCTAATGACTGACTCACATTTGTTATTACAATCTATTTTTGTTGCAAGCTCTATTCCAATTACAAACTATAAACCACTTAGGGCACAATATCCATTGCAACACATTGAAAAGAAATGCCTTAACAACACATTTTTAATATTAATTTATTGAGTATTATCAGTAACTTTATTAAATATTATAAAAAACGGCAAAAAAGTGGCGCTCTATTTAAACAAAAAGCGGCAAACACATAGTGCTTACCGCTTTTAAAGAGTGCTTAACATTTAAAATGTTACATATAATTTTCTATTAACTCTTCAGCTATTTGAACACTATTGGTTGCAGCACCTTTACGGGTATTATCACTAACAACCCACATATTTAAGCCATGAGGGTGTGAAATATCAGCGCGCAAACGGCCAACATATACAGTATCGTTGCCACTGGCATCGGAAACCGCTGTTGGATAATCACCTTCATCGTCAATTAGCTCAACGCCTGGTGCATCGTTTAACAGCTGTTTAACGTGTTCGAAGTCGTATTGCATACGTGTTTCAATATTAATAGATTCAGAATGACCAAAAAACACAGGAACACGCACACACGTTGGGTTTATTGCGATTGTTGTATCACCTAATATTTTGTGCGTTTCGTTTACCATTTTCATTTCTTCGCGGGTATAGCCGTTATCTTCAAAGCTATCTATTTGCGGAATAACATTAAAGGCTATTTGCTTAGGAAATATTTCATTATCCATTGGGCGTGCATTCATCAAGTTAGCTGTTTGCTTTGCTAACTCATCAACAGCTTCTTTCCCAGCCCCTGATACCGCTTGGTAAGTTGATACATTTATTCTATCAATACCATACGCATCGTAAATTGGCTTTAATGCCAACATCATTTGAATAGTCGAACAATTTGGGTTTGCAATAATATTACGATTTCTAAAGTCGGCAAGACTTGAGGCATTCACTTCTGGGACAACAAGGGGGATTTCAAAATCATTTCTAAAATGCGAGGTATTATCAATAACTATACAACCTGCATCGGCTGCAATTGGGGCATATTTTTCTGAGACGCTCCCACCGGCAGAAAACA
>Ga0163180_10000377_pt1 | contig 25924 bp, 14 predicted proteins | sample AtlANTMetagenome_2_FD_109647 | JGI IMG/M metagenome (GOLD analysis project Ga0163180, IMG submission 109647) | Marine eukaryotic phytoplankton communities from the Atlantic Ocean - Atlantic ANT 4 Metagenome | ecosystem: Environmental > Aquatic > Marine > Oceanic | place: North Atlantic Ocean...
CAGAAACGGGAACGGCCAACAAGGCGGGTATTTCAACGACGGCGGTATATACGGTAACGACAACGCGTACATAGGTTTCGGCGGTATGCGAGTGAACGATAATTGGAACACGAATAACAGTAATAACAAGAACAATTATAACTTCCAACTTCAACAATATCAACAACAAATGCAGCACTTACAAATGCAGCAGCACCAACTTCAAATGAGATACAACAACGTCACGAACGACAATAGCAAAGGGAAAAAGAAAAAGAAGAACGCGAAGAAAGGTACGAATACAATGAACGATCTGTACGGTAGCAGCAACATGATGAATTTGCCACCATTACAAATTCCGCCGAACGCCACTCATCAACAACGTTATTCGATGCTTCAACAGCAAATGCAACAACACGTGTTTCAGCAGCAACAGCAAATGCAACGACAGCAAATGCAGAGACAACGTCAGCAGCACCAACACCAACAACGACAATATCACCAACAACAAAACACACAGCAAAGAAAGTCGCACCATAAAAACACCGGAGCTGGTGGTACTTCGTCGCCGCGGGCAAAGAATAACAACGCCGGGGCACAGCCTACGCGAGGCTCAACTCGGTTGAAGAACGATGCGATGGAAACGTTCCCGCCGCCACAACCTACGAGACCTTTAGCCGCGACTTTGTTCGAACAACACGAAATCGCTAGATGTACCGTGTGTGATAAAGTGTGTAAGTCGCACCCAGGCTTTGTCGCGCACGTAAAGAAACACGCGGAAGAATATCCCGCGAAAGTACGCGCTATGCTCGCCGCGTCGAAGAAGTATCGATCCAAACAGCCGCATCGTAGCGCAGAATACCTCCAAAAAATGAATGCTGCGAATAATAACAATAACAACATTACCAGTACGAAGGCAGCAACAACAACGACAGCGAGAGCAACGCGATCTGGTCGAGAACAATCGCTGCACCCACAAGAAAATGGGTTTGGCACGTCTGGATACGATACGTACGCGTCGGGCAAAGATGTTCCCACGGTGACTACTGGACGCACGCGACGCCAAGGCGCCGGACAGAGGATTGAAAGCGATTACGTCTACGTTGGGAACATGGAAAAGATGCGAAAAGCGCGAGAAGGAAATCGCGTGCGAGAAATGCCGCGAGAGTACGACCCGAACGGAATAGATACCATCAAAAAACGGAAAAAGAAACTCGTGAACGTACCTAGAACGTGCGAATACTGTGGACGCGTGTGCGCCTCCGCCGTTGGGCACGCCAGTCACGTTCGATCGTGTAAGAAAATTCGCCGGAGCTAAACGGAAGGACACGTATAATTTAGTATATAACATCGTCGTTCTTCGACAGAAAAACAAAGTAATAACCACACATATACTTTTACAAAATACAAGAAAGATTTCTGTATCTCTCGAGCAACAAAAAATACGCGCACAAAAAAAATGAACAAATCTCCACCAACGTCGAAAGCCTCCTCCTCCTCCTCTTCCTCCTCCTTCTCTGCGGACTCGATCGCCCGACAGTTCGTACATAAGTATTACAAGACATTGCACAGCACGCCTGGAAAAGTCCCGTCCCTTTTTTACTCGCCTTTCGCGCATCGAGTGACGTCGTACGTCGCGAACGGTAACGACAAAATTAACGAAGAGCAAGACTCGAGCGCGTCTTTACAAAATCATTTTACCCCCAAAGAGAAGTATTACATGGATTTGAAGACGACTGTTTCGAGTGTAGACGCCTCGGAGGTGACTTTTGTGCAAGACAAGACGCTGCTCGTGGCGGTGAAAGGACAGTTCAGTAGTAGCCTCGGAGAGGAAAGAGGCAGCGAGAAGAGAACGAATTTTTCGCAAACGTTTCTTTTGACGACTGGGAGGGGAGGATGTCCAGGTCGCGGGCAACAACAGCAGCAGCAGCAGCAACAACAACAACAACCTCATCAACACGAATTCGTATGCACGAACGAACTGTTGCAGCTCAGTTGCGACCATCACATCGATAAAGTCGTTGGGACGAGAGACGCGAGTACGAGCACGGAATTGTACGGCGACGCGATGAAGATGTTTGAGATTGAAAGACAAAAAAAGCATATGGTGCAAGTACCACCACCGCCGTCAACGCCGAAACCGATGATGGCGACCCCGAGGAAGCACCGCTATCGAGAACGCCAACACCTGATGGAAGTGCCAAAACCGTTGACGCCGCCTCCTCCTCCGCGCCCAACTGGAGGAGTTGGTAGACGCGCATCTTTTGGCGCAAAGACGACGAAACATGAGATCAAATTTATCGAAAAGCAAATTGACGCGCTTCATACGGAGAAAGGAGAGAAAACGATACCGCCTCCGGTGTACAATAAACCACTTGGCGACTTAAGCTTGGTCGAAGCAAAGCAACAGCTTCTCGTCGAGTTGAAACAGAAAAAGAAACCAACACGGACGGCGATCATTAAGCAAAACGCGTCTTCACACGTCGTGTTTGTGAAAAATATACATTTTCACACGCCCGTTTCAGCCATGAGAAGGGCATTTTCCGTATATGGCACCATAATCTCTATCGATTTCGGCTTTCCGAAAGACGACTTTGGGGAAGAGAGAAAGAAGTTTTGCTTCATTCAATATGCGTCTCACAGTGAGTGCGAAGAAGCTGTCGCACGTTCGACCAATGTCTCGATCGATGGCTGTCGGTTAATCGTGCAACATAGAAATCCTAAAGGATAATCGAAATGGTAGTAGTATAAAAGAGGATTGGGTTTCTTGCGGTGCGAATATCGCGGGAATGAGAGAGGGAGATGGAGAAAGGGAGAGAGAATGTGTGTGTTTTATGAATTCTAATAACAATTAGAAAATTCCTTGTTTACAAAAGCTGTTTACACAGCTAGCTACTTACGGATAAACGTCTTTATTCCCTATTCCTCTTTACCGTTGCATATTCTGTGTGAAGTTGTTGATGTACTGATTAAAAATACCATCGCCAGTTCTAGATTGAAAACTCTTTCCGGTCCCGAATAAGTTTGCAGTTGTAAGAAACATCGCCGGTATCTTCTTTGGACCTCGTCTTGTCGATTGGTCCACACTCTTCGCGGACAAATCATGCGTCTGCGCTTGAATTAAGCTCTCCATAGTTCGCAGGGCAGCAAAAATCTCTCGATCATTTCTTCTTGACTCTGTTATGTCCGATGGGAGTAAACGCGGTACAGTATCTGCGACGAGCGCACCTATTGACAATTTCTCAGCGTCGTCATTAACTCCTTCCTTAATGGGACTCTCCAAGTTTTGCTTCGCACCTGGACATTTTGGGGAAGTGCCGAACCACTCGTGCTCTTTCCCTGCTGCGATCAGCTTTCTCACCGTATTCTCAGCGCGCATCCATCTAAAAGCTGGTTTTCTGCTATCCATGAGATGAATCTTTGATAACAAGCGCAAACTCGATAAGATGTTCGCAATGTCGTATAATCTTCGGATTTTCTTCTTCACCTCGATCTCGTTGAAATCTCCAGCTGTTTTCGCATCAGTATCTCCTTCGCTCATCAACATCGCGGCAGCGGCGTCCTCCAAACTCAAGACGCCATCTTTGGCTTCCATGAAAAGCGTAATGAACTTTTGCGTCATCAAACTGAGCGATTTCTCTCTTCTCTCGGACGTTTCTTTCTTTCCAACAGCGGCTTTAGATGTACTCGCCTCATTGGTGGGATCTGCATCATCTGCATCATTGTTTGCTTTGGTTTTCACACCGTTTACTACATCTGTGTCGTTCGTTTGAATTGGAAGCGAGGGTTCAGAAACTTGCAACGAGAGCCTCTCCGGTAACTTGATGTCGAAAGATTTGGCGCCAAACTTTTCAATCTTCTCAATAGCGCTAGGAAGCCTGGAAACGCCAAACCACGCGTATTTGTTTTTGCCCTTTCTAACTACGATTTCAACAGCTTCTAAAACGTTTACGATGTCATAAATTCTGCGTCGCTCGACGCCTAATGTCGAGCACACCTCGTCTAACGAAATCAAATTCTCGTATCCAGAGCTATATAAACCGATAAAGCGTTCGCACAACAACGAGAGCGATTTGGTTTGACGCGGTTTTTTATTGCCGATGCTAGTGAGATTGCCGTCAGTGCTATTGTTGTTCTTTGGCACCTTCTTCATATTCGGAGTTATCACATCGTTTTGTATGCTTTCATTCAACTCGTCTTTTTCGATTTCTTCCGCGGAAGCAGGTGTAACAGCACCATCGTCCGTATCCGTGTTAATATTACCACCATCATCTACGCAATCGATCGTCATCGGATCCCTCGTTTGTCCTTCCTCTTGTTCTTGTTCTTGTTCTTGTTCCTGCTCGGTCTTGGCAGTAACCGCAGCAGTTGCGGCGCCGACGACACTGACATTTTCAGTAGGAGTACAAGATGTGCCTCCATTCGTATCTTCCATTCGTTCCTTTAACCCTTTCTTCACACCATTCGTCGCCACGTTTCCCTCTTCCCTTTTCATTTTCTTCGCGCGTCTTTCCGCGGTTGCGTCTTCTTCGTTTTCATCCGTCGTCGTCCTCGTCGTCGTCCTCGTATCAACGCGGCGTTTCTTGTTCTCGTCGTTTTCATCCTCCTTTTGAATTTTGAATTTTTCCCGGGAAACTTTGAGATTTTGACAAAAACCGTTCGCGTCGTCCTCGGCCGTCCTCGACGTCATCCCCTCGATGCCGTCGACGATGCGCGACGCGCGCGCGCTGAGTCGATTTTCGCTCTCGAACATCATCATCACCACCACCACCACCACCACCACGGCGTTGTGCGTTATTTTTAAGGCTCTTTTGTGCGCGCGTGTTTTTGTGTCGGCAAAATGCATTACTAAATAGTACTACTCCACACAGTGAAAATGAAAAGCATTTCGAAACTTTTTAAAAGAGAAGGAGGAGGAAGGAAAGAAAGAGGACGATAAAAATGGAAGACTAAATTTTTGAAGAGGCGGGGGTGTTTTTCGGTTGTGTGACAAAAAAAAGAGGAGGAGGAGGAGGAAAAAAAGAGCAAAAGAGTAGTGTGCCGCCAAAAACAACAACAACAACAACAACAACAACAACACACAATACAAACACATTATTAGAGTGACGACGACGAAGACGACGACAAAGAAGAAGACAAAGAAGAAGAAGAAACACCAATGAACGGTGGGTTGCGCGTCGCCGGCGGCGTGGCGAAGAAAGGTGGTCCGAAGAACGCGAAAGACATGTCTCGAGCGGCGTATCAAGGCATTCAGTTTCTCAAATCTTACGGCCAACACATATTAAAAAACCCAGCTATAGTAGATTCGATAATTCAGAAATCGGGAGCAAAGAGCACCGACGTCGCCCTCGAGATTGGTCCAGGGACTGGAAATTTAACCATGAAACTGTTAGAGACGTGCAAAAAAGTAATAGCGATTGAATACGACGCGAGAATGGTTTTGGAACTGCAACGAAGAGTGCAAGGATCGCCGTATCAGTCGAAATTGGAAATCATACAAGGGGATTTCATGAAGGTTGACTTGCCGTATTTCGACGTGTGCGTGGCGAACGTCCCATATCAGATTTCATCGCCGTTGACGTTTAAGTTATTATCGCATCGTCCGCAATTTCGAAGCGCGACGCTCATGTTTCAGAGAGAGTTTGCCATGCGAATGGTTGCACAGGCTGGCGATTCGCAGTATTGTCGCTTGGCGGTGAACACGCAGTTGTTGGCGAAAACGCAACACATTCTAAAAGTCGGGAAGAACAATTTCCGACCACCGCCGAAAGTAGATTCGTCGGTGGTCAGAATTGAGCCGCGGAAACCACCAGTTCAGGTGAATTTTCGAGAGTGGGACGGTTTAGTTCGCTTGTGTTTTGGGAGGAAGAATAAAACGTTGGGAGGGATTTTTAGGACGAAAACCGTGTTGGAATTGTTGACGAAAAACTATTTGACGTTTAAAGCAGTCAAGGTGAATTTGTTAGACGACGATGCCATGGAATTAGCGGAAGAAGAGGCGAATAGTAAAGAACGTCGGGAGAAAGTTAAGGAACACGTGAAAGAGTTGATCGAGAAGGTTTTAAACACGAACGGGTACGTGGAGATGCGTTCGATTAAAATGACGCAGGATGATTTCTTACAACTGTTAGCGGTGTTTAACGAACACGGGATACACTTTGTCGGTTAACGTTGATATGTGAAGAGTAAAGAAGATGTATGCTTAGGTGTCCCCGCGTTTAGTTAGATACACGTAAAACATAGCAAATTGCAAAACATGTGAAGTGAAGGTAGTAATATCGCAACGACAAAATTAGTCTAACCTTCGCAATAAATATTCAACCTGTACGTCTTTCGTCATCGGCATGATCCATTTAAAATATAAGTTCGCGATAATTTCCGGCGCAACTTTATACTTTTGGTTTTTTGGATTCGTCAACACCTTGCTCGCATCTGGAACTTCCTCGTTGATGTCTTGACCGTAAAACGCCGCCTTATTCGTCACTCTCGCCACCACCCTGTCCTCCACCGCTTGATTCGTCAACAATTGCATCAATCCATTTCCGTCTTGTTTGTGAATCAATTCAGAATATTCCTCCGGTTGTGCGCGAAATTTGGCCTCCGCGACAAACTTCCCGTAATGAATCCGTCTCGATATCAATTGCAAACAGTTTACGTCGCACAAGCCGGCGGACCCGTAGTTATTGTCGTCCCCGCTCTCACACATTCCTGGAACAATATTTTCCACATACATCTCTTTAATTCTATCGTTGATGTTAATTTTCAAGGCGTACTCGTGTAACACCTCTCCAAAGTTCATCGGTGGTATAACCAACGGCGGTAAACTTTCTGGATAAAACGCGTGTTCGTCCGGGGAAGTGTATCTTCGAATCTTCCCATCCATCTGTTCTCGTTCTCTCAACATAAACTCAAGCATCGAGCTTCTCACGCCCGTGTGTGCGTCATAACACGGAACGTCTATGGAATTGGCTTTGTATACCCTATCGTTCACTTTATATTGCGAGCGTTCGATTAACGCGAAAATGATAGAGTCTTCTTGACGAATGAGCGACTGACGAACGTTATCGAGTTTCAATCGGTCCGACAAATCCGCAAAGTTCGGGTCATTGATCGAACGCAAAGGGTTCGCGTTGTCCCTGGAATTGCCATATGCTTTCGTTGATGCTCCTCTCTCGTTGCATCCTCTTTGTCTATTTTTCCTCGCGCTACCCAGACTACTCCCACTACTACTACTACTGTTGTTGTTGTTGTTGTTGTTGTTGTTGTTGTTCAGATAAAACGATGTTTCCCGGGAGGAAGAAGAAGTCGACGAGGACGACGAGGACGCTCTCAAACGATGCGATGCTACGATAGCACTACCGTGCAAACAACAAAGCGTAGATGTCATCATGATATATTAGTGTGCGTGCGTATATAATATATCTTTTTGTGTGCGTGTTTGATGTGGAAGCGGTAAAAGTGAAGACAAAAGAGGAAAACACAGGAAGAGGAAAACACATTTTTAAAAGTTGAGGTATTTTCTTGACTTTGCTCTCTCGTCGTCACGCGCGCGCACTCATTCAACAATATAATACTTACTTGTACAAGGTCTCGTGTAAATGTTATTAAAAATGATACGTAGTTATTGTTGCTAGTGGTTTTGTAACACATTATTATATCGATGAAAGAGCTTCACGTGCTCTCTCTCGTCTTTTCTTTCGATTATTTTATTATTCCCAACGCCGACCGCCTCGCGTTCGTCGAGGCGTCTTGGAAGCTCCTCCTCCGTACGAAGTCATATTCTCCTCTACAGCCGCACGACCTCTCTTTTGCCCACTTTGCTGTCCACCGTAGGATCCTAACCTACCACTACTCTGTCTTCGCGCCGCAGTAGATGGTGGCGGTAGATTTCGACTGCTACGTCTTAATTGCTGACTAGTAGAGGGTGGTTCCTTGCTCAGTTGCGAGTTACCAAACGAGGGCCACATGGACGTGACGTTTCGCTTTGCCCGTTTACCGTGGCCTAATTCTACAGCATTCACAGTGGATGCGAATCGAAGAGACGCCACGGTTTCTTCCGCAGATTCCTCTTCCGGAGCTACATTTACAAACATGAGCGTCTTACCGTCACCTCCCAAACACGGTGCTAAAAGATACGTCAATTTTGAATTTCTATACGGCACGTGCTTATCGCCTCGCGCGATGGATGCAAAGACGTCTCCTAAACAAGAGAGCGACTTGTTAATCGCGCACGCTTCGGACATTCGCGTGCCTTTGGCGCCCGAACGCTTCGTGCGCTCAGATCCGGCCAAGTCGACGAGATTCAAACATCCAGAAAGTTGCGTTCCTGTGGCAATGTGGACGCCAGTAATGTACACTAAAAACAACGTGTGCGATCGCGAAGAGTGCGTGTTCATCTCTGTAGCTTCAACGGCACGAGCAGCAGTTGCCTTTCGGACGAGAGCTGCCGCGGCGGAAACGGAATCGATATATTCTCTCACGACGCCCGCGACGGTTGGACACCCACCTTCCGGTGCAGTGACGATGTTATGACGCTCGGAGTGCTTTGCGTTTGGCCCAGCTAATAAATCTCGAATTTGGTCGTTGTAGATTTCCACGTACGATGCTTCGATTTCGTACTCGTATCCTTTCTCGAGCAATTTTTCCTTGCGCTCTAGAATGGCACTCACCGCCCGCGGGATGATGCCACGATCTTCGCCGTCCCCGGAACCTAACATAGTGTGCGTTTTCCCACTTCCAGTTTGGCCATAAGAGAACAAGCACACTTTGTAACCATCCATCGCTGACGTAATCATGGACTCGACTTCCTCGAAAACTTCCGTTTGCGAGGCAGTGGCGTCAAATACGCGATCGAAATTAAATACTCTCGGTTCAAGTTCTGGAACCGTAACGGCGATAGAATCCTTGTCCAAAGCATCGACCGAGCAATAATCTTCTTCACCAACGAACGGAGGACGCATGCGCGCGAATACCCGGACATTTCCGCGTAATTCTTGAATCTGGTTGTGCATCGCGCGTCGAATTTCCTCCGCCTCTAGTAACTGTTGCTCCATCTCGTGCAACCTGTCCGCGTTTCTCATGGCTTCTTCTTCAATCTTCTGCGCTCGTTTCAACGTCGCGTTCGCTTCTGCCTTTGCTCTTTCGGCCTGATTCGTGAGATCCATCAACGTTTGGCTCTTTTGATCCGACTGAGATGTTCTCGACTTCAAAGACTCCACCGTCGCCTTAGATTCCTCGAGCTGTCTTGCAATCTCCTTTTCCTTTTTCAACGAGGCGTTCTTTTCTTCTTGGACACGCAACAATTCTTCGCGCAACTCCAACTCGGCTTGTGAGTTTACGGACGGATCAACCGCATTCTTTGAGTGAAGGCGTTTGCGCTCTTCATCCACTGCGTGTTTGATCTTCATCTCGTATTCAACCGTCAACTTGGTAATCGCATCGGCTTTCTCACGAATAAACATCTCTTCCTTGGATTGCATGGCGGACTGAACGGATTGAGCGATTGTATTTTCGAGTAAAGTTGCTTTGGCTTCGTACTTTTTCCAGTTTGCCTTTGCGGTCTCCAACTCTTCAGAAGTCGCAGCGGGAACCGAGCTCGCCATGTTCCCGGCGGTGGCCGCCGCCGCTTCCAAAGCAACAATCTTAAGGCGCTCGTTCTCGAGTGCTTCTTTTAACTCGTTGATTTGCGCTGAGTTTTGGGCAACTGCTCCCGCTTGGATCTTCGCCTTTTCAGAAGCCAACTCCGCTTGAGACTTTGCAGACATCTCAGCCAATGTCGCCTCAATAATCGCTTGCTTCTCATCCTCCATCTCAGCGCGCAAGTTTTCGATCGCATCGCCGACAGCCTTCTCTCTCGCATCCCCAGCTTTTCTTTCTAGCTCTGCCGTGAGTTTTTCCATTTCAGCCCGGTGCATGCGCAAAGTTTGTTGCTTCGATCTTTCCATGAAAGCCTGTGACTCGGCGCGCAATTGCGCTTCCAAGGCATCGCGCTCTGCTTCTGCCTCTCTGAGTAATTGCTGCCTCAATTCTTCCAAGGCAACCGAGGACTCCTTCGTTAAGATAGCTTTTTGCGACTCCAACTCAGCCTTGAACGCTTCCGTCTTGGATTCGAGCTGTTTATCGAAGCGATCCTTTGCCTCTCTCTCCGCGGCAAGCATCGCGTCTTTGCTTCGCCCTTTCGAACTCTCCAAAGCCTCTCGCACTCTTTTTCCAGCCTCAGCATCGAACTCGGCGCGTAACTTTGCAATATCTTCTTTGTGTTTCAACTCAGTTTCTTGGAGAGTGACCATTTTGTCTTCGGCGGATAATTCTCGGAGCGTCGCTGCTTGTTCTTCCAACCTGGAATCTAACATTTGCGCCGCCTTCAACTCCATCTGGGATCTCAAACTTTCCTTCGCGGATTCCATCTCCTTCGCAAAATTAGACTGTGCCACCTCCATCAACGCTTTATGTTCTCGTTGCAACTCTCGTTCTTTTTCCTCCAACGCTTCCTTCTTTTCACGAGCGTATTTCTCGCTCAGCTTGTCTGCGTGTTCCGACAACATCGAGGCGATATCCTTTGCCGAGGATCTCTCCGATTGATCCATCGACAAAGCATCGCGAGCTCTATTGACTTCGTTCTGGAGTTGCTCATTGTTCTTTTCGGCGTGTGCGAGTGCCGATTTCGTCGCCGCAATTTCCAATTCAGCCTCGTGCGTGGCTTGCTTCAGTGCCGCTTGGTGCTCGGCGGTCAACTGCGCTCTCGTCGCTTCAGCCTCTTTGAGCATAGATTTGCAAATAAGATCGTGCTTCTCCTTTTGATCGGCTAAGCGTTGATTCAAATCTTCAAAACGCTGATTAAAACCACTCTTTGATTCACCAATCTGCTCCTTGATCTTCTCCTCCATTTGCAAGTGCCACGCCGCCTTCTCGTTTTCCAACGTCTCCCTCGCTTCCGCGGTAAGCTGTTGTTCCAAATTCTCCACGGCTAACTCTTTCTCTTTCGCCGCTTCAGCCATGATCTTGTCAATCTCGCTTTGTAAACTCTGCTCCAACGCTTGCTTCTCGGCTAACAAATCATTCTTCTCTTTCTCCATTTTGTCTGTCGTCGAGTTCATCTCGTTCACCATCATTTGCAATTTCTCCCTCGACGCGTCCATCTCTCGTTTTTCTTGAACCCACGCTTCCCTTTCCAACGCGTATTTTTCGTTCAAACTTTCGTATCTGCCTTTCAAGTTTGCGTGCTCTTCTTTCAACTCGAACAGTTTGTGCTTCGCGTCTTGCGTCTCCGCTCTGGCTTGACTCGCTTCATCCAAAGCCTTCTTCACATTCTCCGAAGCTTCAGCTACGCCTAGATCTTCCATGGACCTCAACTGCTCGTATTTGTGCGTCTCTTCTTGCAACTTTTGTTCTGCTCTCATCGCTTCATCGACTTTCGATTCCGCTATGGCAATCTTTTTGTTCAACGCCGCCATCACTGCGCTGTGTTCCTCTTCACGAATTCGCGCACGCTCTTGTTCCAAGTCTTCCGTGGCTTTCGACAACTTATCTTCGGCCTCTTGCACTTTGAGCAAATGCGCTTGCGACTCTCTTTGCAGTTCTGTCAACTTTTCTCTCTCGGCGTGTATTTCAGCCAACTCCTGTTGCGTGTGTGGAATCGACCCGGTATTGTTCTCGGCGTTGCGTGCGGCTTTGAGCAAGTCCCTCTCGATCCTTCCGGCGCCGATAACGAATTGTTCTCTTAACTTGACCAAGGCCTTTAACGTTTTCTTCTGCGCTTGAGCGTGCGCGAGCACCTCTTTCACGTAATCCTGGGACCCTTTTGCCGATTTCGGTTTCCATGTGAGTAACTTCTCGATGGTCGCCGAGTAATTCTCGCCGTCCTCGGCTTCGTACAACGACTTGCTCAGAGCTACAACTTTCGACCGTTCTTTTGCCGCGGTGTTGAAGACAAACGTCCCGGTATTATCACCGTTGTTATAGTTTTGATCGTTCAATGCTCTCAAATTCGGTTTCACCGCGGATGAGACTCGCGACGCCGTTTTACTGCCTTGTTTTTCAGTTTTCGCTCGCATGGCAGACATTCTGTTGTGTGTTTTTATAATTTTTGAAAAGTTTTTTGTTCTTCTTGTGAGTAAAAATAATAATGTTTGATGATTCACCGCGATCGTACGCCGCGCGAAAACGAAGGAAAAATCGTTTTTTACGCGCGTTCTCTTTCGTCGTTCCTTCTGTATCATCGATCATCGCGCACTGATGTTCTTTTTTTTGGGGAGAAGGGGCGTCGTCCTCCTCGCAAGTGGTGGTTCAAAGAGAAGATGATTCGAAAAAATCGTCCGTTTGGAAGAGGGGTATTAAAAAACGTCCTCTCCATTTTTTACAAAAATGCACTGTCCAAGAGGACCACCACCCACCACCCCACCAAGACGACGGTCTTTTTTTGTAATTCGAAAACGATGTGTGATTCGACGAGAGTCGACGACAAGACGAACGCACCTCGACTGTATCTTACTCATGGTCTGCGCCGAACTCGGAGGCAATTTAGGACCACCGGTCGTCGCATTCGCATCCATCTCTTGCATGACGCGCGCTTTCGAGCGGGTTCGAGTGGCGGCAGAGCCACCACCTTCGTCGCTCATCTTCTTTTGCAATTTTTTTCAAAAGCCCCCCCGACAGAGAGAAGACGAAAAACAAATCTTCTTCTTCTTCTTCTTCTTCCTTTATTAGTCACGCTCGATGGATGCGTGGCGCGCGCGACGCGAGCAACTCGTCTCTCTCTTTATAGAAAGAAAGAAAGTCGCGCGATGCGTGTGCGTGTGCGTTCTGTGTTGATGCGCGCACAAAAACGCAAAGCGTTGCGAGGCAAATTTATAATGACTTTGAGAAAACGACTCGTCCTCTCAAACGTCTACAAAAAAAATGATAAAAGAGGGAGAAAATACAAAATTTTCACACCTTAAATTCCCCTCTCCCTTTTTTCTTTTTTTCTTTCTTTCTTTCTTTGGACATTTGATGTGTTTGTTGAAACACCCAACTTTCAATCATCGTTCATTTGTCAAACAAACACGTCGAAGAACTTTACAAAGAAGAAGAAGAATGCGCACGAAACGAAGACGTGAGAGAGAAGATACAAAGGACGATGAGATTGTGCTCTCGCATGATGTTGATGACGACGACGACGACGACGACGAAAACGAAAACGAAAACGACGGCGTGACGAGAGGGAGGGGATTTTGATTGGAGGTTTGTTTTTTCGCATTACAAAAGTAGGGAACACAAAATGTTTCGGCGTTTGAAGCGAAGTAGCCCGCCGAAAGAGGAAGAGGTGCAGCAAAGAAAAGAAATTTTGAAAAGAGAGCCGACGACGGTGGATCGATTTGCAGCTGGGGCGTGCGCGGGAGCGCTTTCGAGATTCTCCACGGCGCCTATCGATAGAGTAAAACTGTTGTTCCAAATCCAATCGGACGGAGGTAATTTCACGTTCCAAAAAGGGTTTCAGACGACCAAAAATATCATGAAAAACGAAGGCGTGACGGCGCTATGGCGAGGCGCGACGCCGGCGATCGTAAGAATTTTACCGTATTCTGCGACAACGTTTGGGACGTATAACATTTACAACAAGTTATTAATCAAGGCGATGTATAATGAGGAGGATTTAGATTTCACGGAACAGCAAAGCGGGACGCTGTTCACGCGATTCACCTCGGGCGCGTTAGCCGGGACGACGGCGACGGTGTTAACTTACCCTCTGGATTTGTTACACGCGAGGAGCGCAGCGTTTGTGGACGGTGCAGAGTCGAGCAAACACTTGAAACGGTTTAGCGGGTCCTTGACGGAAAGTTCGAGGGTGTTGTTTAGAGTGGTGACCACCGGTGGAGGCGTGAAAGCGTTGTACACGGGGATAACGCCGACGCTCATGGGGATTGTTCCCTATGGGGGGATTTCCTTCGCAGCGTACGAGACCTTAAAGAGTACGTTTGAGCTGAGCATTAGAAGACATCCTCACGCATTCGAGGACCATCCGAGAATGTTAATTGCAGGGAAATTAGCTGCCGGCGCAACAGCTGGGATGATTGCGCAAACCGTCACGTATCCTTTACACATCGTTCGACGACGATTACAAGTTGGAGGCGTTTCAAGAAATCGAGCGTCACCAGCTGGAACGCCTGGATGTCAACCGATGTATTCCTCGGTGTCGCAAGGCTTACTGCGCATATATCAAACGGAAGGTCTGCGCAACGGTTTGTTTAAAGGCGTCACGTTGACGTGGTTGAAAGGCCCGTTGGCGAGCGCGTTGGGATTCACCGCAAACGATATATTTCAAAATATCATTCGCGACGCTCGCACGGAATTGTCAAACTCACCTCCGACGCCAACTCCGACGACTTATGTCGAGAGAAAACAAATATCGAGTTTAGAATCGCTCATCGCAGGTGCTACGGCCGGAGCGTGCGCGAAAACAACCATAGCGCCTTTAGATCGCGTCAAGATCATGTACCAAGTCGACCCGAACAGAAAGTTCTCCGTTAACAGTGCGTTTGAGTTAGGAAAAAGAATAGTCAGCGAGGATGGAATCATTGCTTTATGGCGTGGGAACGGCGTGCAAATGCTTCGAGTCATCCCTTACTCGGCGACGAGTTTTTTCGCCTTTCCAAAGTATCTTGAAAAAACGACATACTATCTGAGCGATGGAAACGAAAGTTCAGGAACGCCGACGTTCGCGCGATTCGTTGCCGGTGCGATGTCGGGCGCAACCGCGACGACATTGACATATCCATTGGACTTATTGCGCGCGAGATTCGCAGCTGGTGCAGAAACGCACAAGAAAGCGGCCATCGAAGATTTAGTAGAAATCATGAAGACGAGAGGGGTTCGCGGATTGGCGTCTGGATTAACGCCGACGCTTTTAGGAATAATGCCATACGCCGGGATTTCGTTCGCCACGTTTGAAACTTTGAAAGCGGCATCGATTAAAATAAAACATCATCAACATCAAGAACAACAACAAACAGATGGTAATGAAGTGAAAACGAGCGATTCCTCGTCGCACGAGGAACTCCCAGTGACGAGTCGATTATTGTTTGGCGGTTTTGCAGGTTTGTTAGCGCAGACGTGCACATACCCGTTAGATATCGTTCGTCGACGGGTACAAGTTCACGGGCAAGTGAATGGAACATCCTCCGTCGTAGGTGCGCTCATGCACATAGGTAAAACGGAAGGCTTCTCGGGACTGTACAAAGGATTGACGATGAATTGGATGAAAGGGCCTCTCGCGGTGGCTATCTCTTTCACGACGAACGACATGGTGAAAGCTCGGATAAAGCAGTGGCACGAAGAGCACGACGAATAATTGTAGATTTGATCAGACTTGAATTGTAAAGTGTATACTAGTAGTAGGCGTATTAGTTTTATAGCAAAATATGACGTGAAAACTAAATAACAAAGTTTACCGCTTTCGATGGTGAAATAATGCCTCTCTCGCAAACGATCTCATCGATATCGTTCACGTGGTCATACGATAAGCACAGTTTACGCAAATCCGAAACCATTCCTGGTTCGATGACGAAGTCTTGGATATCATTGTGTAGCACGGAATCGATGCCAACACGTTCGTGGAACTTGATTGTTTCAGCGGCGACGAGTACCTTAACACCCCTCCGTTTCGCCGCATCGCAAAAGCTCGCGGATCCGGCTCGAGACATGATTTTCCCGTTTGCCAAGACCGCGCTCGCGCCGATGCAGCAAATCATGGATTGTTCTGCTTCGTCTTTACTATTATCGCATCTTTGAAACACCACGTCCATGCCGTGCATGAGCGTGTACTCGCACGAAATGTCTGCATCGAGGAGATGTTCTAGTGTTTTTCGTCCCTCAAATGACGGCGCAGCGTCGACTATGGTGACGCACATGTTTTCATATCCATTCTCTTTAGAGCGTATTAACGATTTTACGACCGATTCAGAATGTCCATACGTTACCACGTGTTGAACTTTGTTTTCCGCGTAATAGCTCGAAAGCGTTTTGACGATCGTCTCGACCGCTTTATCGACGTATTCTTTCAGCATATCTTCGAGGTGTTCGAGTGTTTTCTTCTTTTGCGCTTCAAATGTCATCATCTCCGCATCGTCCCCAGCTTCTTTCAATTTCTCGCACTGAGAAAGCACCGTTAAGTGTGTTTTTAGCAATTTCACCGCGTTCTCCATGCTCGTAGAAATCGGTCGCGCCTCTTCGATTCTCGAAATGACGTGGTTGATCAAAACTAACAACGCTTGCGAATAGCTTCCGGATTTATGCGAGTGCGATTGCACGACTTCCTTCAAACACAACAACAGTTGACGAACTCTGTCCGTGCTCCCAACGCACTTTCTCGTTTGATACGCGTCTACTAACCTTTGCACGCATGGGTACTGAAACTCTATCGAGTCGCGATCGATTATATTTGACTTGGGCGTTTGATGTAAATTGAGGTGCGAAAAATGACGCTCGCAAAAATGCGAATCTTTGCGCGTCTTCGTTCGCATGTCCGTGTTACCACCTCCTGACGCCGAGGTGATCTTATCGCTGCCACCGCGAGTCGCGTTAACCCCTTTGTTATTATTATTGCTACCCTTATCTTGTTTTTTCGGCGCGGCGCCACTACTACTCTTCTCTTGTTCTTTCGCCGCTCTTTGCGCCTCTTGCTGCGCCCTTCGTTCTGCTTTCGATGCTGCTTTTTGTAGTTTCGGTTTCGGTTTTCCCTCCACAGCCATTCTAGCCAGATGCTCTTGACGTCTGCGTTCCTTCTCCTCTGCTTTCCGTTTCTTTTCTTCTTCGTTATTACTCGTATTCGTAGGAGAAGCAGCGGCGGCAGCTTTTGTGTTGCCGTCCTCTTCGCCACTTTTGGTAGACCCAACAATCGGTTGCGATTTCGGCGACGACGGCATCTTCCTCGTCGTCTTTCTCTCTTTCGATGACTCTCTTTCAAACGCCTTTTTCTCTCTCTCTCTTTTTTTCTCTTTCTTTCAGTTCTCTTTCTCTCTCTCTCTCTCTCTCTCTCAGTTCTCTCTCTCTTCTCGATGAAGATGATGACGCGATGTGGATGGCGCGTTTTATATTATTATGTCTTTCGTGTGCGGCAAGTTTGCGCCTTTTTTTTCGTTTGTGAAGAAGCAAATGGCAAAGAAGAACGAAAACTCGAGACAAAATCAAAATGAAAAACTCGAGACGACAATAAATGGACAAGCAAAATCAAAATAAAATCAATCACAAAAAGAAGAAGAAAGACCAAAAGAGAACGCACAAAAGACAAAGCGACGACCAAGCGGAGCGCGTCGCGTTCGAACGGAGATGAGAACGATGAGACCCGCCCCCTTCCCCTCCTCCTCCTTCTTCTTCTTCTTCTTCTTCTCCACGGCATCGCTGGCCTTCTTTTCTTCGCGATTCGTGGTGAAAGAAGTGGACGCGTTTAAAACGCAGGATTTCAAGACGTGCGAAACGTCGTCGTTTTGTAATCGACACCGAGACGCCGCGCCAAAAGCGTATTCGATTGGGAAGTTGATCGAAACGGCATCAAAAGAAAATATACAATGGCGAGGAAGTGCAGATGAAAGAGCAGAAGAAGACGAAGCATCGTTCGATGTTTTCTTAGACGATACGAAAACAACGATAGAGATGAAACTGATTGCATATGCGAACGGTGCCGTACGACTCCGGTTTGACGACGTCTTACACCCGCGGTATGTACCGAAAGATGTTTTGGTACCGGACGAAACTGTGAAAGCTTTGCAAACGAAATGGACAGTAGAGAAGAACATGGAAAAGAATGCAGAAAGTGGAAAGACGGAAACGGTGTTGAAAATGGTACCGGGCGAGATGAATGTTCGCGTTCGCATAGAGCACGAAGCGCCACCGGCCATAGTTGTAGAACGGAACGGCATGGAAGTTATTGCATTCAATCGAGAAGAGACGTTTGCGTTTGAAACAGTAGATGGCGCGAGTGGTCTCGCGCAAGGAGGAGGAGATACGGCGGAAACGTTCAACTCACACACGGATACGAGACCTTTTGGAAATACGGCGCTTTCGTTCGACGTGTCGTTCCCGAGCGCGACGGATGTGTACGGTTTACCGGAACGCGCTACAAGTTTGAGTTTGAAATCGACTATTAAACGACCAACGTCGCAAGAAGAGGTGGATCAGAGACTACACCACGAATCAGAACCGTACAGATTATATAATTTAGATGTTTTTGAATACGAATCGGAATCCCCTTTTGGATTGTATGGATCCATCCCGATGTTACTTGCGCATGGAAGTAAAGATATGAAAGGAAGTGAGAAGGATGACGATAACAAGAGAGGAACGATATCATCGGGCATATATTTCCACAATCCAACAGAAACATACGTGGATATCATAAAAGAGGAAAGTTCGTTAGACGAACGCACTTCGCATTGGATGGCGGAATCCGGCGCACTCGATTTGTTTTTGTTTCCGGGACCAGATTTCGCGAACGTACATAAAATGTACGGTGATTTTCTTGGTACTACTGCATTGCCGCCGCTATTTTCTCTCGGGTACCATCAGTGTCGCTGGAACTATCGGGACGAGCATGATGTTGAGGAAGTCGACGCTGGATTTGACGAACACGACATTCCATACGACGTTATTTGGCTCGATATTGAACACACGGATGGGAAACGGTACATGACGTGGGATAGCACAAAATTCCCAACACCCGAACGCATGATTCACAATATCGCAGAAAAAGGGCGCAAAATGGTTGTCATCATAGATCCACACGTAAAAAAAGATAACAATTATCCCATCTTCAAAGAAGCCGAATCGAAACAATATTACGTGAAAAAGAACGACAAGACGACAGATTTTGACGGCTGGTGTTGGCCAGGCTCGTCCATGTATTTAGACGTCACGAACCCGGACGTTCGCACGTGGTGGGCATCTAAATTCGCCTTGGATTCCTATAAAGGCTCGACGCCCGATTTATACGTTTGGAACGATATGAACGAACCGTCCGTGTTTAACGGGCCAGAAATTACCATGCAAAAGGACTTGATCCATCACGGCGACGTCGAACACAGAGAAGTGCACAATGTTTTCGGCATGTATTATCACATGGCGACAGCAGAAGGTATTGAAAAGAGACAAAATGAAAGACCTTTTGTTTTATCGCGCGCATTTTTTGCGGGAACGCAAAGAATAGGTCCGATTTGGACCGGCGACAACGCCGCAGATTGGGAACATCTCAAAGTCTCCGTTCCGATGGTTTTGACGCTTGGACTCACGGGATTACCGTTTTCAGGCGCAGATATTGGTGGTTTTTTCGGCAACCCTGATCCCGAGTTGCTCGTACGGTGGTATCAACTCGGTGCTTTCTATCCTTTCATGCGTGGACACGCGCACATTGATACGAAACGTCGCGAGCCGTGGTTGTTTGGTGATGAGAACACGAATTTAATTCGCGAAGCCATTCGAAACCGGTACCGATTGTTGCCTACATTTTACGCGCTCTTCGACGAGAACAGTCGATTGGGTACGCCAATCGTGCGGCCGTTGTTTCATGCGTTCCCGGATGATCCGAGAGTTCTTCGTAAAGACGATTGTTTCATGCTCGGTGACACGTTGCTCGTTTACCCAGTCATGGAATCCAGCGCTTCCCAAATTGAAATATATTTACCCAAAGGCGTTTGGTACGACGTCAATACGAACGAAAAGCACGTCGGTCCAAAAGCGTTCATGAAAGAAGTCACCATGCGCGACATTCCGCAATTCCAAAGAGGCGGTAGCATTCTTATTACTAAAGAACGCGCGCGCCGCTCTACGAGGGCGCAACGAAACGATCCAATCACTATTTCCATCGCCCCTGATGAGAAAGGTGAAGCACGAGGCGCGTATTACAACGACGACGGCACGTCGTTTGCACACGCGTCACCGAGTGGACGCAATAGAAAGCAACTGTGGTGGTCCAACTACGCCCTCGCAACGAGAGCATTAGAATCGGTGTCTTCAAAAGTGCAGTCTTTCATTGACGAAACCGAAGTAGAACGCGTGCGCATATTAGGGGATGACAAGTCGAACACGTCTTGGAAATTGGCGAGATTAAATCCGCCTCGATCACCGGAGAAGAATACCAGTGATGTCACGTTTGGGAGAAACGGTGTGTTTAACATTAACGCGCCGTTTCTGTCCATGCAAGACGTGTTTGTCATCGGGTTAGTCAAGTAATTTTAAGAAAAATATGGCATACTAATTTTCTTTTAAACGCGTTTCCTTTTTTTCTTCTCTTGATCGTTGCTCGTTATGGGTGTCTCACAAAAATGGATATGCCTTGGTGTTAAGAACAAAAGAACAAAAGAGAAGAAGATGCTCGCATCGATGATTGCGAGAGCTTCTACCTCACGAGCGAGAGTGGTATCTTCATCTTCATCGGCATCATCGTCCTTCGAGTTTTCTGCATCCTTCGCGCGTGCTGCTCAGAAACATCAACTCCACCCACCTCGAGTTCGGATTTCTCCGAGAAGAACACACTTAAACGGCATTCACGAACAACAAGATAGAAGCAACAACGGCGAAGAAGCACACGATAACGATGGCAAAGACCACCCATCAAATCCAAGATCTTCGGTCAATACGTTAAACACACTTCTTCGCGAATCGAGGAGGAAATCAAAACCGAACATGTCCGATGAAGACAGGGAAGAGGCTTTGGAACAGATGCGCGAATTGTTTATCCAATATCCAAAGGAAGGGAGAGTCGTGGGCGAACTCGTAAAACAGTTAGAAAACTACTCGCGCTGGGATACGAATACTAATAATAACGCGAGAAAGGAAGCATTGGAAGCATTGGAAGTACACAGCGAGATTGTCATGGAGGAAAACGTGAGTTCGGCGACCTTGACGACGTGGGCCCTTTTACTCGAACGCCAGAGAAATTATACGGGCGCTCGCCAAAAATTCGCTCGAGCGTGCGAGATGGACCCGAAGAATTTCGCCGCGCCGCACGCATGGGGAATGATGGAACTGAAAAGAGGGATTTTTAATAAGGCGAGGAAGTTGCTACTGAAATCTTTGAAAATATTGCCGAGGTCGTCAACGTATAACGCGTTGGCGAATTTAGAAAATCGTTGCGGGGATAGAAAAACGGCCAGGAAATATTACGAGAAATCCATCGAGAAGCAATCCGGAAGAAGTGGTTCTAGTTCGGGGTACACGCAGTTTGCGTTGTTTGAAATTTCATGTGGAAACTTTGACAAAGCAGAGGAGCTATTTGAACGAGGATGGGCTCGTCTCGAATCGTCGAAATCTTCGTTGTCCTCGTCTGAATCGGTACATTTATTGACGAGTTGGGCAGACTTGCTGAGTACGCGCATGTTACCGCAGCAAAATCAAAATAAGACCGAAGTTGGCGGTGTTGCGAATAGTAGTAGTAGTAGTAGTAGTAGTAGTAGTAGTAGTAGTAGTAGTAGTAGTAGTAGTAGTAGTAGTAGTAGCAATAGCGATAGCATCGATCTTAGGACAAAATTCGAGGAGCATGTGAGCAAAAAATTTAGATTGGCAGCAAAATTGAATCCAAGGAGAGCAAAAACGTATATGTCCTGGAGTTCGAGTGAGAGGGCATTTGAGAGTAGGTTTGGCACGATTGGTATTAATGACCCTTCAATGAGATCACGCGAGTACGATATCATAAAGGAGGGCATCAAGAGATGTCCTGGAGATCCGAGCCTTTATATGATCGAGGCGATGTATTTGCGCAGAGAAAATAGGAAGGAAGAAGCGTTGGAGAAACTGGAAGCTCTGAGTAAAAGAACGTTCGGAAATCGATTGAACGCTGGAATGTTTGACCCTCACGTCTGGCACGCTCTGGGAATTTGCAAAAGCGATTTGTTCGATTTCGACGGAGCTGTTAAAGCTTTTGAGTGCGGGTCTCGCGCTCGAAAAGACGGAATTCTTAATTTGCCATGCATCACTGCCGAAGCGCACGCTGAGTTTATCAACGGTAACGTAGGACGTGCTCGACAGCTATTCATTCTAGGTCGCGACAAATGCATCGACTGCAAAAATAAAGTTCCTCGAGACGCCCGAACGACCCGCCGACAACGATCCATGCACTACAGATTATGGGCGCTTCTCGAAAAAAGAGCCGGAACGGAAGATGCAACTCGAGCGTTATTTGAAGCGGCAGTGAATGAAGATAGATCCGACTCAACTGCGTGGATGCAGTGGGGACAATGGGAAAAACGAATGCAAGGTCCCGAAATAGCGCGAAAAATGTTCATAAACGGACTAAAAGAGGGGTCAGCAAACGCTGGATTTCTGTATCAGGCGTGGGCGCTACTCGAGCAAGAATGCAGCAACGACGACGTTGCCAGAAAATTGTTTTCCGACGGGTGCAGAGCGTGCAGTAACTTTGCTGAACTCTGGCACGGCTATGCTGCTTTTGAGGCGAATTGCGGGAACTATTCTCGTGCTCTCGAAATTGTTTCAGAAGCTGAATCTAACGGCATCCGCGCGCACGAACCCCTCATGGAACTCATGGCTGATTTGTTACGATTAACTGGTGATATCGAAGGTGCGAACAAAAGAGTCCGTGAACTGGATGAAATGTCCAAAGAGAACAGAGATATCGACAATCCAGGGAGAGAAGTCATTCTATAGTTCGAGTACAGTTATAATTTGTTTTCATTCGTTTTAGGCAGCGTATCAAATTTCTCAAATCTTTCTACTATTTTTATCTTGTTCGTAAGTTTGTCGGTATTCCTTCAGAATCCCATTCAGCGAGTGGTTTCCGCGAATTACCCAGCGGTCCCACGGTAACTTCTATGTCTTCTTCGACACCGAATTTCTCGATGATTTCACGAATTTCATAGCTCAAAACCGTCTTCCCCTCGCTCGCGAGAACGCGTCGCGCGAGTTCCTCAATTGCCGGTCTCTGTCTTTTCACGAACTCCATAGCTTCGTGTCGACTTTGGCGCATAATTTCTCGAATTTCAAATTCAGCTTTCGAATACATATCTTTATCGACGTTCGAGAGGAGATAACCCCTTCTTTTATCTTTCAAGAAGGTAGACAATTCGAGCACGTCGTAATTGATCGAAAGCGCAAAGTACGAATCTTTCACGTCCGACATGCCAGATTCATGCACCATACTAATGGCAAGTTCACGTGCTCGCACATCGTAAGCCGCGGAAGCTTTTGAATTTTTATCGAATCCGTAGTATAACTCCTCAAAGCAACCGGCAGAGAAAGCGACTCGCATCAATCGGCGATGAAACGATTTGGTAAAAATTTTCGTTCGATCATTGTCCGGGTCTGAGAGTAAACAAACTTGACCAGTGACATTTGATTCGCGTGGCAACACTGTTACGAACGACACTCTCGCAATGTCAGGCGCGTGCATTTCGTAGGCAATAGCCGCTGCAGAGTGAATTAGTGCCAATCGTTTTTCGTTTTCGGCACCGATGTTGAATGGCAACACCTTCCCCATGATTTCTATGTCCAAAGCGGTTCTAAAATCGGCGTTTGTGAGTGAGTCGCGATTATCCTTCGCCGCTTGCAAACAAGCCATATTCACAACTTGAGCGAGCTGCGCGCCTGAAAATCCGTCCATTTCTTCCGATAACGTAACCCAATCGATTTCTTCAGCCAAGTTCTTATCTCTACAGTGGACTTGTAAAATTGCCATTCTTCCTTTGAACTCTGGTAAAGCGACAACAACTTTACGATCAAATCTACCAGCTCTGACGAGCGCGGAATCCAAAACGTCCGCTCTGTTCGTAGCAGCAATAACAACAACTTGTGTATCCGTGGCGAATCCATCGAGTTCGACTAACATTTGATTCAATGTCTGGTCGCGCTCGTCGTTCCCTGAACCGCCCCCACCTCGAGGTCTACCAACCGCATCAAGTTCATCGATAAAAATAATCGACGGCGCTTGTCTCTTGGCTTGCGCAAACAAATCTCTTACGCGAGCAGCCCCTACACCAACAAACATCTCGACAAACTCAGATGCAGTGATGGAGAAAAACGTAGCGCCGGCTTCACCAGCGACGGCACGAGCAAGAAGCGTTTTCCCGCATCCCGGAGGACCCGTTAACAAGACGCCTTTCGGCGTTCTAGCTCCCGACGCTTTGAATTTCTCCGGCTTCAAAAAGAAATCGACAACTTCAGCCAACTCAATCTTGGCTTGTTCGATGCCCGCAACGTCTTCAAAGAGAATTACTTTGCTGTCATGATCACGCATGGCCATCTTCGAATTTAATTTCCCTTTCTTCATCTTTCGTTTCGAATCTTTTACCTCATCTTCTTTATCGGCGTCTTCTTTTTTCTTCTTTTTCCCATCGTCGCCGGCATCCTTTTTCTCCGCTACTGTTTTCTCTTGCCCTTGTTTCGTTCGTGATTTTACGACTTTGGCGCCTAGAGCTAAGAATGCGTTTGCTTTTGGATCGAAAATACCAGCTTCGCCTTCATTTTCTTGCGCTTTCTTACTCAACTTTCGCATTTGCTTCTCTTTCTTAAATTCTGCCTCTTGTATCAAACCCGCTTGGCGATTCTGATATTCTTTTTGCAATTCCTTATATCGTTTGGCGTCTTTCCCTTCTTTATCTTTTAATCCAATCATGGCATCTTTAATACGAATGAGCATCGCGTCTTCTTTTTCCATCGCAGCTTGCTCTTCATTTTTACGATCAATCTCTAACAATCTTTGTCGATCGTCCCAATCTTCTTGGAAACGCGTCATGTAGAAAACTGCGCCCCATATGCAAAAGACCAAAAAGGCAGGAATGAAGTAATTACTTGCAAATTTCGCTTTTGCTTCCACTGAGCTTCCATCCGGAAGTACGGTTTCTAAAGAAAACGTGCTCTCCCTTTTCAACGGCTGTGGATCAATCTCGAGCATTCTGAAAAGGTCTCGAAGTTCTCGACTGTCCAGCGTCGGCACTTGACACACCGCGATTCTACCGTCCGGGTATACCACGTAATACCTGGCTATATGGCCGATAACGTCTATGTATACCTCGTCAATCCTCTCTTCGATTAAATCTAAACAGAACTTCGGATATGCGATCGATTGTCTGTGCTTTTGAAGCTTCGCGCGTCCCATTTGAGTAAACTTCAAGTCCTCGATAGAGAGTTTGTCTTTGTTCCGTAAATACGGATTCGACGATGCGTCCCCGGGAACGTAGGACGAGTGCGGTAAATATCGAGGCATTTTCGCGTTTTGACCCCAGGAGCCTATTTGCAAATGCGCTCGATCCGATCGCGCTCTCCAATACTCGTATGCTTTTTTCTTTTGCTTTTGATACCAACGTACACCCCCGAACGAAGGATCGGTCAAGACCGTTTCCCCCTTCGTAGTTCTCTTCTTTGGCGATGACGAGGACATCGATGTCGATGTGGAAGAAGAAGATGTCTTCTTCTTCCCCGTAGATTTTGTACCACTTTGTCCCGCTGAAGACGAAGGAGACTTCTGTTTTTGCTTCTTATCCCCCGATGAAAATTCCTTCGTCGCGGGTGACTTTGATGTCGACGTGTCTTTCGAGGTCTCGGCCTTTCCTTTACCGCCAAACAGCGCGTTCACTCTCATCATTTCACCTCTTCCTCGCGCGCGTCCTCCTCGTTTGCTCTTCTTCTTCGAACTCTTCGAAGAAGAAGAAGAAGACACACGAGACGAGGAAGAAAATTCACAGCCGTCATGGAAGCTGCTTTTTAGTACACGCTTCGAAGGCGCTCTGTTCCCTCTGAACGGAAGCACAGGCACGCCGCCTAACAGCATTGGAGACGACGACGACGACGACGACGACGACGACGACGCGTACATGATGTTTCTCTATTTCTCCGTGCTATGTGTATACGTTATGACGCTCTTTCTTTTTGGGGCAACCGAGAAAAGAGAGAGAGAGAGAGAGATAGAGAGCGACGACACAAGACACCCGTGGTCGTTCCGAAAGAGAAAAAAAAACCAAAAAATGAA
>Ga0163180_10000378_pt1 | contig 25892 bp, 23 predicted proteins | sample AtlANTMetagenome_2_FD_109647 | JGI IMG/M metagenome (GOLD analysis project Ga0163180, IMG submission 109647) | Marine eukaryotic phytoplankton communities from the Atlantic Ocean - Atlantic ANT 4 Metagenome | ecosystem: Environmental > Aquatic > Marine > Oceanic | place: North Atlantic Ocean...
GGATATTGCCCTTTCTTCACAGTCTATTCGCAGCCAGTCAGCACAAAAAGATGCCATGTTCGAAAGTCCCGAGCAGTTTGTAGAGAGCCTAATGCCAATAGCTGAGAAAGTGGCAGCAAAATACGGAATGGATCCTAAAGCAATAATTTCCCAAGCCGCGGTTGAAACCGGGTGGGGCAAATTTGTTATCCATAAAGCGGATGGGGAAAGCTCGCACAACTTATTTGGCATCAAAGCAAATAAGGGATGGCAAGGAGAGCAGGCTGTAGTCGACACGTTGGAATTTAACAATGGACTGCCGCAAAAACAAAAGGCTGCTTTTAGGTCCTACTCGTCAGTAGAAGACGCAATGGAAGACTATGGACGCTTTATCACATCACAGCCTCGCTACAGCCATGCTGTCGAGAATGCTTCTGACGCAGCGCGCTATACCCATGCGCTTCAAGAAGCGGGCTACGCTACCGACCCTGAATACGCGCGCAAGATAATGGCAGTGTATAACAGCGATCGTCTCAGCACGTTAATGCCATAGCATTGGAGATTACATTGTGAGTTCTGTCGATTTATTCTCATTAGCGACCAGTGGTGTTAACGCCAGTAGTAAGCTATTACAAACGACCAGTAACAATATTGCCAACGTCAACACGCCAGGCTATGTTCGCGAGCGCACTGAGCTTCAAAACAGCCAAGTCTTCGGTGTAGAGATCGGCAATACCGAACGTATCATCAACGTATTTGCTCAAAATCAATTGCGCAGGGACATTACTTCTGTCGGCGAGCTTGAGGCATTCTCTAGTAAAACAGCGGCCATTGACAATCTATTAGCGAGTGAGGCTAACTCCATCTCCCAAGGATTGAGCGAGTACTTCGCCGCGCTGCAGACAGCTGCTGACGATCCTACTAACCTAGCGTCTCGCGACCAAGTGTTAGGGAAATCTGAGTCTTTGTACCAACGAATGAAGACACTGTCTGATTATATGTTGGAGAAAGAAGAAGAATTAAACCTAGAGTTCACGTCGATGGTGAACCGAGCGAACACCTTGATTGGCAACATTGGAGATCTAAACCGCAATATTGTTATTGCCAATGGTAACAATACTAGCGACCAGCCTAGCGCATTGCTTAATGAGAGAGATCAAGCGATAGACGAGCTCGCTTCAATCATGGGAATAACAGTTAAAGAAAGCACAACGCAAAATGGAGCGGTAACAATTAATCTGACTTCTGGTGAGTCATTGGTATTAGAAAATGGCGCATTTAATTTATTTGAACTGAATACCAATGCTGACTTAACGTTCAAGCAGCTCAAACTAGAAACAAACTTTGGCTCACAGACGAAAGCTGATGCCTCAATACGTATCGTGGAAGATGATTTAGGTGGCGCACTTGGCGGTTTATTCGGGTACAGAAACGAAATTTTAGGCCCTGCAATGCGGGATGTTGGTCAGCTATCAGTAGCATTCGCCGATGCAATGAATACGCAAAATAAATTGGGGATGGACTTAGACGGCCAACTTGGTAGCAATATTTTCGATATACCTTCGTTTCGCGGATTAGCATACAGCGATACCAATGGTGACTATGTTGTAACCGCACAAATTACCGAGGGTAAAGGTGCAGAGCTAACGGATGCTGACTACAAAATTGAGGTGACGGCAGTAACTGCGGGCGTGCCTAGCCAAATAGAAATTACGCTATTAAATGCAGATGGCACACCGAAAAAAGACGCTTCTGGCAATGATATTATTTATTCCAATTACGCGGTTACAGCTGGGTTTAATGAATTGCCCGGTGGTATTGAAGTTGATTTCTCAGGAACCGATCCCTATACCGTAGGTAATGAGTTTCTCATTCAGCCAACTAAAGATATCGCGTCTAAGATTACACTAGAGACAAATCGCCCTGAAGATTTAGCGTTTGCAAGCCCGGTGAGAGCAGGAGCAAATAATACAAATTTGGGAAGCGCAAATGTTATTGACGTTACGGTATCTAACACAGAAGTCGGCGCTTCTGCTTTTGACGGAGCGGGTGGGCTGTTAAATTCAGCGCCAGCTCAAATTAACTTTACGGCCGCAGATACATACGACGTTGTAGATGGAAGCGGTAATGTTTTAGCCACAGTGACTGGCACAACTGATTTAACTAACCTCATTAGTCAAGCGGGAATAAGCCCAGATCCAGGCTTTGATTTGAGCTTGGATGGCGTGCCAAAAGCTGGGGATAGTTTCTCGATCAGCTATAATACAGATGGCTTTAACGATAACAGTAATGCGCTTAATTTAGCGGCTATTCAAAACGAAAATACCGTGCAAGTGAGCAGTGAGGCAACGAATACACCACGTACCTTCCAAGATGCTTATGCATCTATGGTTGGCCGAATTGGTGAAGATGCCTCGATGGCAAAAGTAACACTTGCTTCAGCGGAAGCCATGAAGGTTCAATCGCAGAATTGGTTTGAGTCTGTCTCTGGCGTTAGCTTAGACGAAGAAGCCGCAAATTTAATAAAGTATCAACAAAGCTATGCTGCCGCAGCGCGAATTTTGTCTACGGCGCAAGAATTGTTTAATACCATTTTGCAGTCAGCAAGGTAGGTGAGTTATGCGTATATCAACGAATCAAATTTATGATCAAAACATGCGCTCGATTATGCAAAATCAGGGCGATTTGGCAAAGACTCAAGAGCAGCTAGCTTCTGGAAAACGCATTATCACTCCGAGTGACGACCCCGTTGGTGCGGCAAAAGTATTACGTTTAACCGAAGAAATCGATGAGCTAACCCAATTTCAGCGCAACAATGATCTAGTAACAGGTTCGCTCGAACAGCAGGAAGCTGTATTGACGAATATTACCAATTCAGTTAATCGTGCTAGAACACTGATCGTTCAGGCGGGAAATGGCATTTTGGATGATCCTGACAAACGAGCTATCGGGTCAGAGTTAGAGCAAATTAAGCTCGAAATATTTGATTTGATGAACACGCAGGATGCAGATGGAAATTACCTGTACGCAGGTTATCAATCTGGCAATCAAGCATTTACTTTTAACCCGGCTTCGGGAGGTAATGCAATATCCTTTTCAGGCGATGCTGGCGTAAACTTCATTCAGCTTTCAAATAGCTCGAAGATTCAGTCTACCAGTAACGGGTATGAAGTTTTTGAGAACGTACTATCTCGTTTCAACTTTTCAGTAACAGCAAATACGGTAACTTCGTTAGAGGGAGCGACAATTAAGGAGCAAGGTACTTTCGATACCTTTTTTAATAATAGTTATGATAATGCTAACCTAACAAACAACGACTTTAGGGTTGATTTTCTCGGAACAGGTCAGGCTCAGCTTGTTAATCAAAACAGTGGTGCAGTTATTGAAACGGTAGGCTACACCTCAGGAGAGCCCTTTACGCTGAAAGGTATGCAATTTGAAGCAGTTGCGTCACCAGGCGACTCGATCAGTTTTTCTCTAGATCAACCTGAGAAAAAAAGCATGGCACAAACAATCCATGAAGTGCAGTCTTTACTATCAGACACTTCAATTAATCATGGAGCGCTACAGGATGCTATCGCCGATGCATTGGTAGGTCTGGATAACGGCCTAGAGAAAATATCTCTAGAGCGCGCTTCCTTGGGAAGTCGTTTGAATATCGCTGAAAGTACTTATGAAAGTAACCTAGACATGGAAATTGCAGCGAAAGCCCAGCGCTCTTCAATTCAAGATGTTGACTACGCTGAAGCATCGACTGAATTTGCGAAACAGGAAACCGCGTTAAGTGCGGCACTGGCAACATTTCCGCAAATTTCCAACCTTTCCTTATTTAACTACATTTAGTCGGGGTTAAAGTAACGACTTAACCCCACCAATTTTGGCTACATAGACCCTAGCCTGATTATCTATATGGCTTGAATAGTAAGACATGTAGAGTAGATCATTATCTAATATCAGGCCCGGATAACTTGTATCACCACTACTGGGCATTGTTAGTATTTCGGTTAGTGTTTTATTTGTCCTATCGAAATGCCAAAGGCGTGTCGAAAACTCTCTGGTTTCCCAGTTCACATGCCGACCAGCAACAAGGAATGTTGTCTTAGTGAGCGCCACGGCACAAGGCCCACCAATATAAATTCCCAAGTCATGCCAGAACCACTTTGTATAGGGAGGCGTAGATGTGCCAAATTGAGCAGAAAATGTATCGGCATCTCGTCTTAAAAATACTGTTGCTTCACCGTCGTGGTCAAACAAGAGGGCGCTTTCATTTGGAAATCCTTTGTTATTTTTAGCAAGACCGAAAACGTTTGGTTTGTGGACGCGCATTGCGCGGGTGGGGTCGCCTTCGTAAAGCGAAATGTAATCAGCGGGGCGGTGATAAGCAAAGCCGAATGCCTTATTGTTTATCCATTGCGGCTTCCATATCCACCAGCCATCATCGCCGAACCAGTGTTTGCTAGACCAAGATTGTCCAGTTGTGGAGAAAACACTTAGCATCTTAGTATGTGCTTGTTCATTTTCATCAATTGTCTTAGCGAAGGCCGTTACTATTGCTCTTCGACCGTCGTACATCAATTTAGGATCTCTTAAATCGGTACCGAGCTCTTTAATCAATACTTTGTTGATCACTTCTAACGTTTCTTTACGCAAAGTAAGGATAACAATAGCGCCATCTCTGCTCACATGATCTGTTGCTTGGCGATAGCAGCACAACAGTGAACTGCTACTTTTGTCGAAGGGATTCTCCATCAAATCAGTAAAGGCTGCATGAACTGCAGGTGGTGATACACGACTAATTTCAACTATTTGAAGTTTTTGTTTCAATTGAAATCTCCTTTAAAAATCTGATGGTTACTGAAAGTTCTTGTCTCGTTGAGCGGCAATATATTACCGCTAATCGGCAAATATCGTAATTTTTTCTAAAGAGAATTTATATGTTGTCGATACAGTTTCTGAGAGAGCCAGTTCATCAATTACCCCTCAGGTCTTGATGACTACTAAAACAAAACGTCGGAAATCCCGACAGCCAGCGCACGCTGGACTGAGAGTGTAGGAGAGACTTTATGTCTATGTTCGTTAATACCAATGTATCCTCATTGAATGCCCAGCGTCAGCTTTTTGATGTAAGCAATTCATTGAGTACTTCATTTGAACGTTTATCTTCAGGCTTCCGTATCAACAGCGCTGCTGATGATGCTGCAGGTCTTCAGATTACCGATCGTATGACCTCACAAATTGAAGGTCTAAACCAAGCCGTTCGTAATGCTAACGATGCGATTTCATTGTCGCAAACTGCTGAAGGCGCGTTGTCTGAGACAACAACAGCACTTCAACGTATTCGTACTTTAGCTATTCAATCACAAAACGGTATCAACAGTTCTGCAGACCGCGCAGCGCTTCAAAAAGAAGTATCTGCACTACGTACAGAAATTTCACGTATCGCTACAACCACTGAATTTGCTGGTGTAAGTATCCTTTCAGGTGCGTTCTCTGCTTCGTTCCTAGTAGGTGCAAACTCGGGTCAGACAATTTCTGTTAACTTGTCTACACCTACGCTTACTGCTGCGGGTGTTTCAGGTTTTGGCCCATCGGGTCTTGGTATTGGCACTGGTGATGTACTTTCAGCAGAAAATGCTTCTACAATTCTTGATAATGTGGACAGCGCAATTTCTGCAATTGGTAGCCTACGAGCTGATTTGGGTGCTTTGCAAAACCGCTTCCAGTCAACTATTCGTAACCTAAGCAATATCTCTGAAAACGTGTCGGCTGCACGTTCACAGATTAAAGATACAGATTTTGCTACGGAAACCGCTAACTTGACGCGTAACCAGATCATTCAGCAGGCAAGTACTACTGTATTATCTCAGGCTAACCAGCGTCCTCAGGCTGCTTTACAGCTTCTAGGCTAATCGCCATTAACGTGAAGCCAGGAGGTAGTGCTCTAGTTCACGTGCGTTCAAAGCTGGTCTTTTGAAGACCAGCTTTTTTATATACCGACCTTTCAAACGCGTCATTCCCCTCATTTACACTATTCGTGCACGTAAAATTACCCTCTAACACTCTGGAATATATAGATTTTTAATTTATATCCGCCGTTTTTCTAAAAATTAGCAAAAAATACCTAAAGTAAAATTCGATCTTTGACGATAACTATTACAAAGGGGAGATAAACCATGTTTCTTTTCTCTACGCTTCTAAAGCTTATGTTTAAGAGCGTAAAAAGCACAGTTTGAATACAAGTTTTCTTAAATTAACTGTATTTAAAAGTTAGGAAAAACAGTGCTTTAAATTGAATAAAATTATTTGAAAAAATTACTAAAGTAAATTCAAGTAAAGGTCGATAAAAAATGGAGTTTGCTGATGAATGGTTAGAGCTGCTGACCGGCGAGATTAGAGCCAGGAGGTAGTGAGAGGTTTGAGGTTCTGGAACACCAAACCCACCGACCAGCAAAGAGAAGTAACTTCTCTACTTAGCAAGTTCCATTGGTAGTGTGCCAATGAAACGTCAGATTAAACTGACATGTAATTCAAAGCACAGGCTATGCCAAATATTTAAACTAATCGCGCAAATAATAAAACCAATAGCGCAACACTCGAAACTGTTAGGAGAGACCCATGAGTCTATTTGTTAATACCAACGTGTCATCTTTGAATGCACAACGTCAATTGTTCACTACCGGTAATAACTTGAGCACCGCGTTTGAACGTCTTTCATCTGGTTTTAGAATTAACAGTGCTGCAGACGATGCCGCGGGACTGCAAATTACTGACCGTATGACCTCGCAAATTCAAGGTTTGGATCAAGCGGTACGAAATGCTAACGACGGTATTTCACTAGCACAAACTGCTGAAGGTGCGATGGCTGAAACTACCACTGCTCTACAACGTATTCGTACGTTGGCGATTCAATCGCAGAACGGTATTAATAGCTCAGCTGACCGAGCGGCGCTGCAAAAAGAAGTTTCTGCATTGAGAACTGAAATTTCACGTATCGCAACAACAACTGAGTTTGCTGGTGTTAGTATTCTTTCAGGTGTGTTCTCTGCTAGCTTTTTGGTAGGCGCAAACTCTGGACAAACTATTTCAGTGAACCTATCGACTCAAGCATTAACCGCAGCAGGTGTTAACGGCTTCAGTGCTACAGGGCTTGGAATTATATCTGCCGATGTTTTGACTGCAGCGGGTGCGTCTGCTCTTCTTGACGATGTAGATGCAGCAATCTCTGCAATTGGTGGCCTTCGCGCAGATTTGGGTGCTATTCAAAACAGATTCCAATCTACGATTAGAAACCTGAGCAATATCTCAGAGAACGTATCAGCGGCAAGATCGCGAATCAAAGATGCAGACTTTGCCACCGAAACGGCAGAACTAAGCCGCAACCAGATTTTACAACAAGCTAGTACTACTATCTTGGCACAGGCTAACCAGCGTCCACAGGCTGCACTTTCACTACTAGGTGGTTAATTAAAAGACGCTTGAATTTGGGAAGGAGTTGAGAGGCCATCCCCTGAAAAAGGATAGCGGCCGTAAGGCCGCCCCTTTGAGAAAGCGTCGACTAACAGGACTGAGAGTGTAGAAGTGTTGGTTGAGAGGCCAGTTTATCCTACTAAATACCTGCCAGCCGACAGAAACTGAATTTGCTCAATCTCCTAACGTGAGCAAATTGGCCGAGATTAAATAGTCTCGGCCTTTTTTTAGTAATACCGAAACATCCCGCCAATTTCAAACAAATTGCAGAGCACGACAATTTGTTCAAAATATACTTTGCAGCATCAATGCCAACTTTTAAATTAGAGTAAAATATTTCCGCCTGTCTTATTGATAAGACATGCAGTGGCACTTCCATTCCAATTATTTTCTGTTCAATAAATAAGCCGATTCTGTCTTGCGTATGAGAAGTAGGTACTGTCGCTTTGTTGCGAAAAAGACAAACCTTCTTGAACGCTTTAACTCGTTTTAATCATTGCTTGATAAATCAACCGAATAAACATGATCTTTTTAAATTTTTATAAATTTATTTGTCAACTAATTCAGTAGCTTATCTGTTTGTTTCGAAAAAAGACAAAAAAAACGAAAAAAAAACTAAAGAACCTAAAGGGTTGGCCGATATCAATAGTTGAGGGGTAATTTACTTTACTTTTAACAGAGGCATTAGCTAGGAGTAGTGACCAAGCTAAATTGAACTGGAAGGATTTGATCGTACCACATTGGTCGGCGAGTCCCTAGGAGGTATTCCAATGAGTTTATTCGTTAACACAAATGTGTCTTCGATCAACGCACAACGTCAGCTTTTTGACGTAAATGATCGTCTTAACACGTCGTTCGAAAGATTGTCTTCAGGTTTTAGAATTAACAGTGCCGCAGATGATGCTGCAGGTCTTCAAATTTCTGACAGACTTACGTCGCAAGTTGAAGGCTTGAACCAAGCAGTACGCAATGCGAACGATGCTATTTCTTTAGCACAAACAGCTGAAGGTGCGATCAGTGAGATTACTACGAGCCTACAGCGTATTCGCCAGCTATCAATTCAATCGCAAAACGGCATCAACTCTTCTGCTGACCGTTTGGCGCTTCAAAAAGAAGTATCAGCGCTACGAACTGAAATTTCACGTATCGCAACGGATACTCAGTTTGGTAACGTTAACATCTTAGATGGTAACTTTTCTGCTTCATTCCTAGTGGGTGCTAACGCAGGTCAAACGATTTCAGTAAACCTTTCAACCGGTAACCTAGGATCAATCACTGGCTTTAGTACAGCGGGTCTTGGTATTGATAGTGATAGTGTTGAAACTGCTTCAGGTGCTGCTGCACTATTAAGTGCCGTCGATGCTGCAATATCTGGTGTTGGGGGCGTTCGTGCTGATTTAGGTGCGCTTCAAAACAGATTCCAGTCGACTATTCGTAACCTGAGTAACATCAGTGAGAACTTGTCTGCGGCACGCTCTCAAATCAGAGATACGGACTTTGCTGCGGAAACGGCTGAATTAACGCGTAACCAGATTATTCAGCAAGCATCTGTTTCAGTTCTGAGCCAGGCCAACCAGCGTCCACAAACTGCGCTATCGTTGCTTGGATAAGCTATAATACAATTTAGCCTTAGTTGAGATGTAACGGGTGCTTGCTTAGGCAAGTTCCCGTTTTGTCGTTTCAGAAGGGGGTAGAAACGTGGAAATACCGAATATTCAAAATGGCCAGCCTTTTGCATCAAGTACAGCGATAGGTACTTCAACAGGTACAGCACCAAATACAGCATCGTCGGTAAGAGACAGTTTAAGTTCACCTAAAGAAGTTAACAGTGACGCAAATCGTTTAGATGAGCTTGCTAAGTCTTCTTCATCTCAAAGCAACAGCGTTGAGGTAGAAGATGAAAATTTATCTCAAGGTTTATCTGGAGAAGTCGATAACCAAGGTGGAGAGAGGAATGTTGCTGGCCTTGAAGAGGCGGTGGCAAAAGTTGAGTCATTTCTAACTGTTCAAAACAGGGATTTAACTTTTTCAATCGACGAAAATACCAATCGCTCGGTTGTGACAGTTAAAGATAGTCAATCTGGAGACGTTATTCGGCAGATTCCTTCCGAGGAGCTTTTAAAGCTTGCTGAAAGAATTCAGGAATTACAGCAGGATGTAGGGAATAGCGTAGGGGTGTTTATCAACAATCAGGTTTAATGAGGTAGGTTATGACTATTCAGTCGCTAGGTGTAGGTTCAGGTTTAGCTCTTGATGATCTTGTTCAGCAGCTTTTAGATGCTGAGAGATTGCCTAAAGAGGAAAGGCTCAACACAAAAGAAGAAAAGATCGAAGCAGAAATCTCTGGCCTTGGACAGATAAAGTCTAAGTTGTCAGATTTTAAAGATGCTGTCGATGACTTACGTAGCGATACTGATATTAACGGTCGAGAGCCTACAATCGTTAATCCTTCAGAAGATGACGACGTTTTATCTGCTGATGCGTCGAGCTCAGCATTACGCGGAAGTTACGATATTACCGTGCAACAACTTGCATCGGGAAGCCGCATAACTACAGACGCGGGTGCTTTCACTTCAAGTTCAGATCCTGTTTTAAGTTCTGGAACGGGTTCTTTGACCTTTAGCATTCCTGGTGGTGATTCATTTACTATCAACGTTGATTCTGGCACATCTCTTGTAGATCTCAGAGAAGCGATCAACAGCGCAGACGATAATTTCGGTGTAACCGCAAATATTATAGATACAGGTACTGCCGAAGGGCCTCGCCTGGTGTTTCTGTCTGAAGAGACCGGTGATGGCAATGATTTAGTTATCAACAATGATACAGGCGCTACAGAACTAGACAGACTTTCAACTGCGGGTGGAACTAGTAACATTAGCGCTGCCAACATTGAATCTGCCAAAAACGCAATTGCATTTGTTGACGGAATTGAAGTTCAAAGCCAGTCAAATAAGTTCGAAAACACAATTCAAAACGTCACTTTTGATGTTAACGAGATCTCACCCAAAGATAATGCGGGCAACTTTTTGTCGACGACGCTGAAAATCGGTTTTGACAAAGAAGGTCTTGAACAGAAAATTAGGGATTTTGTAGATAACTATAATGCGATTATTGACGAAATTGGAACGTTGACGCGCTATGGTGAATCTGAGTTGGAAGAAGATGGTGCGCTTGCTGGAGACTCATTGCTAAGAGGAATCCAGTCTGGACTATCATCTATCATTGGCGATAACGTGTCTACTTCACAGCTCGGTGGGTTATTCAGACTTGGTATAGAGCTAGACGAAGATGGAAAGTTAGAAATTAGTTCGTCAGACTTTGGAATTGGGTCTGGGGAAGACAGATTAAAAGATGCGTTGGAAGACAATTTCGACGATATCGCTACATTGTTTACAGACGAAAATGAAGGTATAGCGGTTCGCTTATACGATTTCGTTGATGAGTTTACGTCATCTGGAGGCCTTATTTCTCTGCGCGAAAAAACGGCTAAAGAGAATAGAGAAGGTGTTTATTCTGAAAGGGAAACTTTAGAGCTTCGTATGTTCAACTATGAGCAAATCTTACGAAGCAAGTACCTTAACTTAGACCAGACTGTGGCACAGTTGAATCAGACAAGCTCGGCATTATTAGCCGCACTATAACGTACGAGTTTCGGAGAAAGTATGTCTCTTAAAGGTATTAATGCCTACAAAAAAGGTAATTTAAAGCAAGATGTTGCCAATGCAGATCCTCACAAGTTGACCTTGATGCTGCTTCAAGGCGCGCTAGACAGGATTGCATACGCGAAAGGTGCAATGGAACGAAAAGAGTTGCAAGAGAAGGCGACATTTATTTCGAAAGCAACGGCCATTATTATTCACCTGCGCGATACGTTAGATGTAAAAGTGGGCGGCGAAGTTGCTGAAAACATGTTTGCCCTCTATGAATTTATGATCGAGAAACTGAACGAGGCTCATGTTAACAATGATATTAAGTTGTTAGATGAGGTATCTTCACTGTTATCGCCGATTAGAGATGCTTGGGTGCAGATTCCCCAAGAAGCAAAAGAAGAGGCGTTTCGAGCGCAACGAGAAAGTAAGCAAGCGATTTGAACGTCGATAAGTTAAACCATTCATCTACACCTCTTTTCCTAAGCAAAGTTAACGCAGCAATTGCGGTTTGCGTGGCAGCAGAGCCTGCCGCGCTTTCAACTGAAACTTTCCATCATCTAATCAGCCTGCGACATTCGTTGGTTCTACGCGAGTTAAGCAGACTCTCTGGAAATGAACGCACTACCTTCGCTGAAAATGAACTAATTATTAATCAAGAGTTAGAAGAACTTGCGCTTAAGTTGAAGTTAGCTGCAAAAGAGGAGATAGTTGGCTTTTCAAGAGCGCAAAAAGCGGCAAAGAGATATAAAAAATAATGCTTAAAGCTATTAAATTCTACCTTTTAGATGATGAAGATAAACAAACATCACTAGAAGTTGAATCTGCGTACGCGATTAAAAAGAACAAAGAAAAAAGCCTAATAGCTTTCAAGCGCGTAATGCCGGCTATCTTTACTCAGCTCATTCGGGCGAGAAGTACATCCACCTCAGTTTTCGTTAACAAAGATAAAGAACTCGATATTGTCGACTTTAATAGCGGCAAGGTCTTTTACGGGGAACAGGTAACCGCACGTATTCACCAACATGTGGACTCGTTTATAAGTTCTCCTTGGGTATTGGACAAAAACGGTTTTTCTCGGCAATTCAAGCCTATCGAAGACGATGCAGAAGTGTTAGTTGTACTGGGGTTGGCTCTTGGAATTCACTTACTTAAATTGGTAAATGAAACTAACTTCAAAAGTATCGTCCTTTACGAGCCTAATTTTGAATTCACACATTGCTCTATGCTCACCGGTGTTTGGCCAGAAATTTTCAAAGTTGCTGCAGAGAAGGGAACGGCAATTTATTTTCAAAGCCAGTTAGACGGTAGTTCTGTATTAGAAGATTTAAGTGAATTAAAGCAGGTAAGTCCTTTTTCTTCAGTTCATTTTTATCAGCATTATCATAGTGCGAGCTTTGACTCAGTACTTAAAAGTCTATCTGGGCTAACAATTAAAGACGTGCAAAAGCGGCTATTTTCATTTTCTTCCTCGCAGCCATTTGACGACTATTTAGTTCCTTGGAGTCCGGTGGTTACATCGAATGATTGGGCGACCAGTAACCTTAGTAAAGACGTTTTTGATAAAAACATTGAAGCGTTTGCGAAGTATTACCCTGATATAGCTAAAGAATTCAGCGACTACAAGCCGGTCAAGTGGGAGCCCAAAGCTAATCAATCAGGTGAAGTAAACCTCTTCCATATAGAGACCTGCACACCGCTTTACGGTGACAGCCCAAAACGCGAGTCTGAACTAGCTTATGAAGCATTTGTGAAGCAGCCCAACCGCGATAATCTAATATTAGGCTACGCAGGGGGAAAACTCATTCATTATTCGCATCATAAAATGGTAAGGAAAATCCAAGAACATTTGGCGGGAATGGAAGAGGAAGAAAGTAAGCTACCGGAAACCGTTAAATCGATGCTCCTTTTTGGCATGGGAGCAGGATATCAGTTAGAAGCGCTCAATGACTCGCGAGATATAGAAAAACTCTTTGTTTGCGAACCCAACCGAGACTACTTTTTTGCTTCTCTGTTTGCGATAGATTGGGCGGCAATTCTGAACAAAGTTGAAGAAAAACGGCACCGTATTTACCTTAACATCGGGGATGACGGAACTAACCTCGTTCGGGACCTTTTAAGTCAATTCCACTCTATCGGAACACATATCATTGCCAATACCTACTTAACACTCGGCTATGATAACGAGGTACTTCTTCCTGCGGTTGATAAGCTAAGAGAAGACCTGCGTTTAATTGTCGCCATGGGGGAATACTTCGAGCATTCTCGCTTTGGCACGACGCATACGAAATGGGCGGTAGAAAATAATATAGGCTTTTATCGCAAATCTGGCGTGCCGGAGCTCAGTAGAAATTTAAGTGAGGTAGCGGTATTTATCGTCGGAAATGGCCCCTCTCTTGATAATTTACTGCCCCTTTTGAAGGAAGAAAGGGAGCGAGCTATAGTCATATCTTGCGGCACAGCCTTACAGGCAATGCACAGTAATGGTATTGTTCCTGACTTTCACGCAGAAGTAGAGTCGAACCGAGCGTCTTTCGATTGGGCATCGCGTATAGGCGATAAAGACTATTTAAAGCAGATCAATTTTATCAGCTGCAATGGTGTTCACCCTGATACGGTAAAGCTCTATAAAGACACCTTTCTCGCTTTCAAAGAAGGTGAGTCGTCAACGGTTTTTATGAAGGAACTCTTTCCTGAGTTAGAATTGCCATTCCTTCATTTTTCCTATCCTACCGTATCGAATTTTGTCATTAATTACGTGTTAGAACTGGGCTTTAAACAAGTTTATCTATTCGGCGTTGACTTGGGGATGGTTGATGTTAATCACCATCACTCTAAATCCTCAGGCTATTATAAAAAAGATGGCGGCGAACTGTTTAATCACGCAGAGCGCATAGACACTTCATTGGTAGTGCGAGGGAACTTTAGACCCTATGTAAATACCAAGTTTGAATTCAACATGTCAAAGTCGGTGATTGAGAAAACCTTATCTGCTTTCAGTGATGCCGACGTTTATAATTTAAACGATGGCGCAAAAATCGTTGGAAGTCCTCCATTAGAGCAAGACGCGTTAATTATTACTAATTCATTGGAAGACAAACAGGCTGCGATGAGCTGGATTCAAACTCAGGCTCATGTTCCTATTCCGGTAGCTGAATTCCAACAACGTTTTGCTAAACGGTTTAATCATGATGCGCTAATAGAGGACATCACCAATTTTAAAGCGTTATCTGACAAAGAATTTAATGGGCGCGAAGATATCGATAAACTGGTGTTCGATCAGCGCAAGTTCTTAGTCGAGGCGTATTTGCGTAAAAGCTCCATTTTATTTTTTTACTTCAATGGTACTTCGAATTACATAAACAGCATTTTCAGTAAATTAACGCATTTCAAAAATGACGAACTAGTGATGGAGAAATTCGAAGCTATTAAATCGTGTTGGCACAACTTTCTTGATGACGCGTTAACGAGTGTTTCGATGTATCCTGATGCTTTTGACTCAGTTTCAAGTTTCACAAAAGAAAGACAAGAGATCACCTTATCAGAATACGTAAAGAGTGAGAACGTGGGCTTTATTAGTGATTCTGCTAGCCATATTATTGAGACTCTTGGCCTAAACGAAAATGTTGATAACAGTCAACGTCGCTTTCAACTTGAATTTATCTCAAGTGCTGCTGATTTGAAAAAGCGCAAGCCTGAAGTTAGCCGAGCGGCATTCATAACAAACGAACCTGAACTCTTGCTAGAGTTACATGAAGGTTTCAACACAGCGGAAACCGACGTTTTGGTATTCAGTCCCTTTAACAATTCGGATAAAAAAGGCGTGGAAAAATCCGTGTTTACTGCGGTACTCGCGCTAGTTTCGAGCAATAAACTGAAATTGGTGTTTCCTAAGCTTGAGAAAGAGGATTGGGGGAGTTTTTTCGATGATTACTTCCACAAGTTGTCAAATAGTATGACGTCTTTTGAAACGTACAGCATGTTTGCTTTAGCTTCTGAGCCTCTTGCCGATAAAGAGATGACCAATGAAGCCGGTGATAGATTTTGGTTATGTCCAAGACCGTTAGAAGCATCACTTTGTAAAACAAAGATCATTTTTAATAAAAAGAAGTCGTCTTAGCGTGAGCAAATTACTCAATCACCGTGCCACTAGCGTCAGAAGTAGCTAAACCGATATACGCTAACAGCAGAGACACTTATGAATGTAGCAATAATCCCAGCGCGAGGTGGTAGCAAACGCATTTTGCGAAAAAACCTCCGCCTTTTTTGCAATAAACCTATTATTGCCTGGTCTATAGAAGCTGCTCTAGCCTCAAAGGAATTTGATAAGGTTATTGTAAGTACTGACGATGACGAAATTGCGCAGTTTGCTACTGAAAAAGGGGCTCTCGTTCCGTTTGTTCGTCCAGCTGAACTGTCTGATGACCATGCGGTAACTCGCGATGTTGTTAATCACGCGTTGACATGGCTGGCCGACAACGAAAAACCAGCAAATTACTGTTGTGTGCTTTACGCTACCGCACCTTTTGTTACATCGGAAGACTTAGTGAATGCGTTTGCAAAATTAAAAAGTTCGAAGAAGGACTTCTGTTTCTCTGCAACAAGCTTTCCTTTTCCTATTCAACGTGCTTTCCATTTTACGCCGCAAGGTGATATTGAAATGTTTGATAAACAGCACATGAAAACACGCTCTCAGGATCTGCTGGAAGCCTACCATGACGCAGGGCAATTCTATTGGGGCAAGGCTGACGCTTTTCTAAAGAATTTGCCAATGTATTCTCACCACGCCACCGCGTTTCTGATGCCAAGATACCGCGTGCAAGATATCGATACCGAAGAAGATTGGGAAACCGCAGAGCTCCTATTCAGAGCGATCCAGTCTCGAGGGCTGTGAAATTGAACAACTCGATTACAGCGTTGGTGCGCGTAGACAGTGGTGAACACATAGGAACTGGCCATGTTATGCGCTGCCTTACACTGGCAAAGCTATTAAGAGCGCGCGGTATTTCAATATACTTTATTTCAAAGCCTCACAAGGGGCATTGTTTAGATGAAATCAGACGCGCAGATTTTAAGGTAATCGAGTTACCGACTTCCAACGCTCAAGAATACGCAGGAAACTGGTGTCCTCACGCTCATTGGTTAGGTGGAACAGAATCCAATGATGCGCGTGAGTCATTAGCGGCATTGCACCATACAACATTAAACGAGCGCGTTATTGTTGTTGTAGATCATTTTTCTTTGACTTCACAGTGGCACATTGCGTTAAAAGAAGCCCTAAATGCAAAAGTTGTCGTTATTGATGGGCTGGCCGACCGAACACTAAAATGTGATGTATTGATTGACCCTAATTTAGTACTTGATGCTAAGAAAAAATGGGATGGAAAAATTCAAAATAATACTAAGCTCATGATTGGTCCCCAGTATTTTCCGTTGCGAGAAGAGTTTGCATTTCCTCCCCCTACATTGCCCCAAGCACTAAAGCGCATTTTTGTATGCTTTGGAGGAATGGATAAAGACAATGCCACTCTATTTATCTGCGAGCTGCTCGCAAAGTGGTGCACAAGCTTAGATGAACCTGTTAGCGTTGACGTCATCATTGGAGAGCATCACCCATTCAAGCCGTTAATACACGCATTTTGTAATCAGCACGGCTTTAAATTACATGTGCAAGCATCGAATGTTTCATTATTAATGGCGCAGGCTGACCTGGCAATTGGTGGAGGTGGCACCATGTCCTGGGAGCGTTGTAAAATGGCGCTACCGACCCTTGTTCTCGCTATTGCACAAAATCAAGTTGCGCAAGCGATCGCATTAGAAGAAAAGGGGGCCGCGGTCTATGTTGGGGACTACAGCACAGAGTCGAAGCGCTTAGAAAAAATTCAACAACGCGTTGTCAATGTGCTTGAGAATTTGCGAAGCTCTCCAGATACATTGAAAACAATGTCACAAAGCGCGTTATCGATTATGGAAGCATACAACCACAATCAACCGTGGGTAGATGAAATTATCAAATAAAGGCAGGATGTGTTGAAAAAGGTAGTGATTATAGGTGGTGGCGGTAACGGCTTGGTTGTCGCACAAATCGTGCTTGATCTAATAAAGATTGGCGAGCCTTTAGAGCTAGTCGGCTTTTTGAATGACAATATTCCTGCAGGTGAATATATAGAGCGATGGCCAGTTTTGGGCGCGCCCCATGAATGGGAAAGTTTAGACGAAGATACGTTATTCGTTTATGCACTGTTGTCCGTGGGAAAAATGAAAGCCCGTGCAGAAAAGTTTAAGCGTCTCAACATTCCACAGCACCGGTTAGCTACGCTGGTACATCCGTCAGCGAACATCGGTTTTAACGTTAAACTCGGTTGCGGTGTTGTCATTGCAGCAAATACTGTGCTTCAGCCCGGTACAAGAGTGGGTGACAACTGCTTTATTCGCGCTAATGCTAATTTAGGGCATGATGTTGCGGTTGATGATTTAGTCGATATAGGCCCTAATTCAACACTGTGTGGCTATGCACACATTGAGGAAGGTGTACAAATAGCGCCAAATTCCGTTGTGAGAGACAGCGTGCGTGTTGGGATGTACAGCACAGTGGCAGCAGGAGCAGCAATTTTTAAGGACGTTGCCCCTGAGTCTACCATGTTGGGAAATCCGGCTAAGAGGATTCGATAATGAAAACACAGCTCAAATTTAAAGGCTCGAGAAACTACCTCCATAGTACCGACTTTTATACGTGGTTTAGCACTGCAGTGTGTGAAGAAAATCAAATCGTAACCAAACTCGTGTTTAAACAATTGATTCATCGGCAGTGTGAGGTTTTGTTTGGGCAGCTCGAAGATGATGTTGAAAAAAACATTGTTGGTACAGTTGAGCTTCTTGATAAGAACACACAAGAAAGAACGCGAGGCGTGATTGTTGAGACAGAAGGGCAAGTACAGGAATCCTACCCATTTGACGAAGATATACTAGTACAACGTGCTGATGTCATGTCTGATGAGCAGCAGGCGACTTCTTTTTTTCGTAACGACTGCACAACTGTAGAACTAGTGGTTGCCTTGACGAAAAAACTCCATAACACACTCTTTAGTCTAAAGACGGGCAAGTGGTTAGTGGGGCAGCTTAACTTTTTTGATGAACTGCCGATAGGTTATGAAAGTCTTTCAATTAAAACCACGCGGATAATGCAAAACAAGTTTTCAATTAACGACGTTGTTATCGATGGAAAACGTTTTGGAACCGTACAGTTCATTGTTGGAGAATAGCATGATAGGCATTAAAGCTATTTCAAGTTACATACCGAAAGAAGGTGTCGATAACTTCAAACAAGCAGAGACCTTCGAGGAGTCGGCATCATTTGTTGAGACTAAGCTTGGCGCGCGCTTTTTGCCAAGGTTAGAACAAGGTGATGACACCTCTGATATAGCGGTAAAAGCGGTTGATGCGTTGCTGTGTGAGTCTGATCTTGCCAAAGAAGACATCGATGCCCTTATTGTTGTAACACAAAACCCCGACGGGCAAGGCTTGCCTCACTGTGCGGCATTAGTTCATAAAAAGTTAGCACTACCTACTCATGTTGCGGCGTTTGACGTTTCACTTGGGTGCTCAGGGTATGTATATGGGTTATCGATTTTACAAGGCTTCTTAGCGGCTTCTGGCAAAAAGAATGGTGTATTGGTAACCGCTGATCCGTATTCAAAAGTAATTACAACGCCTAATAGAACAACCTCTATGCTGTTCGGCGACGCCGCTACTGCCACATGGATGGGTGAAAATCCACAGCTTGTGGTGTCAGACTGCTCATTTGGTACTGATGGAAAAGGCGCTGAACATTTAAAGGTTGAACAAGGCGAGCTTTATATGAATGGTAGGCAAGTTTTTAACTTTGCCTCGTTGAACGTTGCTCCTGCAATAAAAACGTTATTAGAAAAGAACGATTGGCCCGAAGAGAGTGTGGACGCGTTTATTTTACACCAAGGAAGCTTAGCTATTGTTGACGCCATAGCAAGACGCTTCAAAGGTAGTGAAGCTAAGTTTATTAAAGCACTGGAAAATACGGGTAACACCGTTTCTTCGTCTATCCCCCTAATATTGAAAAACTATTTGTCTAACGATAACTCAGCGCGACTCGTTTTAAGCGGGTTTGGGGTCGGGTTTTCGTGGGCCACATGCCTATTAAAGAGGAATGAAGAATATGTTAACTGAAGCAGATGTAAAACAAGCAATGACTGACTCTGGTGTGACTACTGATGTAAGCAACCTAGGCAGCGAACAAGCATTTTCTGAGTATGGGTTAGATAGCTTAGATCTATTCAATCTATTTGTTGAACTTGAAGGTAAGACTGGCGTTACTGTCCCAGATGAAGATCTCGATAAGTTAACGTCTATTAACGACGTGCTTGTATATTTTAATAAGTCTTAGCAGATGTATCCATTTAACGACCAAGTCTTCATCATTGCCGAGCTGTCTGCCAATCACAATAACGATTTTGATTTGGCCGTCGATACGATAAAGGCGATGGCGAAAGCAGGTGCCAATGCGGTTAAAGTACAAACATACACCGCAGATTCGCTAGCTATCAATGTTGATAATGACATTTTTGGAAAGCGCAAAGAAGGGCTGTGGAAAGGGCGTACTTTGTGGGATTTATACAAAGAAGCGTCTATGCCTTACGAATGGCACGAGCCACTGCAGAAAGTGGCTCAAGAGCTAGGCTTGGTGTTTTTTTCTAGTCCATTTGATGTAGATGGCGTGGCATTTCTAGAGCAACTGAACGTTCCCCTATACAAAATAGCCTCCTTTGAAATCACAGATATTCCTTTAATCAGGGCGGTAGCAAAAACGGGGAAACCCATAATTATTTCTACGGGAGTTGCTCAAGAGGCGGATATTTCCTTAGCATTGGAAACCTGTCATAGGGAAAACAACCATCAGGTAACACTACTAAAATGCACTTCGAATTATCCCTCCACTCTTGCTGATGCTAATCTGAAAACCATGGCCGATATGCGCGCTAGATTTGATGTAACTGTAGGTGTTTCTGACCATACCATGGGCTCTATTGTACCCATAACAGCTACCGCATTGGGAGCTAGAGTAATAGAGAAGCACTTCATTTTAGACAGATCGCTTGGTGGGCCAGATTCAGCGTTTTCGATGGAGCCTAGGGAATTTTCTGATATGGTGGAAAGCGTTCGCCAAGTAGAGCAGACTTTAGGTAAAGTCACCTATGCGGTAAGCGAAAAAGATAAGCTAAGACGTCGTTCGCTTTACGCCAGTGCACCCATTCAAAAAGGGCAGCCCTTTACCCACGATAATGTTAAGTCACTTAGAACTGGGTTTGGCTTAGCTCCGCAACATTTAGACGCACTTCTTAGTCGTGATGCGTCTAAACATTACAACATTGGCGAGCCTATATTAGAACTTGAAGTTAACTCGATAATTGATTAACAACGTCAATTGTCGTATCGACTATGTATTGCGCTTCTTCTTGCGTTAATGACGGGTAAAGAGGTAGCGTAATAGCATGGTGATAGTATTGTTCGGCATGCGGGTAGTCACCTTTTTTGAAGCCTAATTTTTGATAAAACGGCTGAAGGTGAATGGGAATGTAGTGGACGTGAGCAAAAATTCCCTTCGCTCTCAAGGTCTCTATAGCAATTTTATGCGTTTCAGAGTTCAACCTTGTGGCTCTTACAACGTACAAGTGATAGCTACTGTAGCAGTTACTTTTTACATCCAGAGGCGTGATATTGGCTTGATGTTCGAATGCATTGTCATAAAAAGCCGCGAGTACGTTTCTTTGCTCAACGAATTGAGCCAGTTTTGTTAGCTGACTTGTGCCTAGTGCAGCCTCTACATCGTTCATGCGGTAGTTAAAGCCCAATAGCACCTGTTGGTAGTACCAAGGTCCATGAGAAACTTCTGTCATTTCGTCCTGAACTGCCGTAACGCCGTGGCTTCGCATCAGCTGAATTTTTCGAGCTAACTCGCTGTTGTTGGTTAACGCCGCGCCGCCTTCCATCGTAGTGATTATCTTAACGGGGTGAAAACTGAAAACCGTAATGTCTGAATACTGACAGCTTCCAACTGGCTGATCGCGGTATTTCGCGCCAATAGCGTGAGAAGCATCTTCGATAATACGAAAGTGATATTTTTCAGCGAGCGCCGCAATAGCTTTCATGTCGCATGACTGACCTGCGAAATGCACGGGAATGACAGCTTTGGGAAGGGTCCCATGCTCTTTAGCCTGCGCTAACTTTGCGGCTAATGCACTTACATCCATATTGCCTGTTGTGGGCTCTACATCAACAAAGTCTACCTCGGCACCGCAGTAAAGTGCACAATTCGCAGAGGCAACGAAGGAGTTGGGGCTGGTCCATACCGTATCGTTTTTCTCTACTCCAAGAGCAAGGCAAGCAAGGTGCAGTGCTGACGTAGCGCTGTTAACCGCTACAGCATGCTTAGCACCGCTTTGCAGAGTCAGAGCTTCTTCAAATGCTGGTACGGCTGGGCCTTGCGTTAGCCAGTTGGATTTTAGTGAATTAACGACGGTGTTAATGTCATCTTCATCAATCGACTGACGTCCGTATGGGATCACTTATCCGCATCCTTATTACAGGAAACTATTTCCTCTACCGTGAGAAAATGTGGATTTGTATCAGATACATATTCGAAACCATCTGAAACTGGCTTACCTACTTCCTCCAGTCCGTTTGAAGTAAAGTTATTACTCCTGTGGAAGAACTTGATGGATGGTGCAATGACAAAGTGATCGTCATATTCGAAAGTGTGAAAGGCCATGTCGCCAGGGCACATCATTTCGTGAAGTTTCTCGCCAGGTCGAATACCCACTATCTTAATTGGTACACCTGGTGCCATGGCTTCGGCTAAATCGGTAATTCTAATTGACGGTATTTTGGGCACAAATATTTCGCCACCCATCATGCGCTCGAAATTCTTCAAAACAAAGTCGACGCCCTGCTGAAGTGTTATCCAAAATCGCGTCATATCTTTATGCGTAACCGGAATATGGTCAGTGCCTTCTTCAATGAGCTTATTGAAAAACGGAACAACCGAGCCTCTAGAGCCCACTACATTCCCGTATCTCACTACAGAAAATCGAGGTCTGCCCGCGCCAACCATATTATTTGCTGCAACAAACAGCTTATCGGAAGCGAGCTTAGTCGCACCGTACAAATTAACGGGGTTAGCTGCTTTGTCGGTCGACAGCGCGATAACTTTGCTTACCGAATTATCAATAGCTGCGTTTATAACGTTTTCAGCGCCATCGATATTAGTGCGGATGCACTCCGTGGGATTATATTCAGCAGCCGGAACTTGTTTCATGGCGGCAGCATGGATAACGTAGTCTACCCCTTGCATTGCGCGCGTAAGGCGGTCTTTATCTCGCACATCACCGATAAAGTAGCGCATGCAGGGAGCATTAAATTTCTGCTGCATTTCGAACTGTTTTAGCTCGTCACGCGAATAGATAATTAAGCGCTTGGGGTTATAGCGTGATAACAAATTTTCGGTGTATTTATGACCGAACGAACCTGTACCACCTGTTATCAATATAGACTTGCCGTCAAACATAGATCGCCCACGATTTTTATGATTATCGTTTAAATATATCATGTGTCGGCAACAATGCCATAAACCATTAGTTTTTAACGAGTCTTCCTTAAATAAAAAGTGAAATACTCAACAGTAACGATACCGTTGAGCCGTTGGGTATTCATTTTCATACTCTTTAAAAAAACAGTCACTCGTTATTCTTCTGTCTATTTACTACACTATATTTAGTGAAAGTTTAATAGGGTAGCCTCATGATTAAAATAGGTTCCGATTCAGGTAACTCGCTTATTGGTCAAATCCAAGAAAAGCAAAATAACCTGTTTGAGAAGCTTGCCAGTGGTAAGAAAGTTAACAATGCAACTGACGGCGCAGCAGCTCAGCAAATCATCGACCGGTTAACTTCAGAAGTAGAAGGTAACCGTCAGGCTATCAATAACGTATATGATGGTATTTCACTGGCGCAGGTTGCAGAGGGTGGTTTAGGCAGCATCAATGACGATGTAAACCGCATTCGCGAACTTACCTTACAGTCTGGTAATGGTGTTTTGAGCAGTGGCGATCGCCGTGCTATTCAATCTGAAATTACGCAATTACAAGAGAATATCTCCCAAACCATTGAGCAGACGAATTTTGCTGGCAAGCCGTTATTATCTGAAAATGGCTCACTTGAATTCCAATCAGGTTCAAGTGCGGGCCAATCAATAAGCGTCAACACACAGGATGTTGCTGCTCAATTAAACGATGTACTGGCTATCGATATTACGTCGGGAACCAGCATTGAAGATGCGCTAGGTGCAACTGATGCTGCAATTGAAACGCTCGGTAACGCGCGAGGCGATTTAGGTGCTACCCAAAACCGTTTCGAAAGTGCGGCGCGTTCTCTTACTCAAGCTAACGTGAACACCGCTGAAGCGCGTAGCCGCATTCAAGATCTTGATTTTGCTCAAGCTGTGTCACAGCAGGCGTCAAACGATGTGCTTGGTCAGGCGGCGCTAACCGTTCAAGCGCAAGCGAATCAGCAGCAAAGTCAGGTTTTATCGTTGTTGAGTTAAACCAACATACGTTAATTTTGCTAAAATTAATCGAAAGAAGCAGGGTAACCTGCTTTTTTTATTGTTACATTTCCGAAAACAGCGGTTGCGCTCCGATCTTTTGTCGTTACAATTTATAAATGCGCTAAACTGTAAATAATAACAAAGCGTTCTCGGGGAATTGATGAAGAACATTTTGCTGGTTAGTGACAACCAGGAACTTATTCAAAACTTGGAAACTATCGTTACCTTCATGGGAGAATCGTGTCAATCGCGAGGCTTTAGTGATTGCGAACGGTATTTGCAAGATAGTGGAGCTGATGCTGTTCTTATAGAGCACATATCACCAGCCATAGTCAGTGGACTGGTTGAGAAGTTTCCTCACATACCATTTGTAGCATTGGTTGAAAATAATAGCCAAGCATCAGCAGGTTGTAATCTCGTTAGCGTTATTGCAACGCCATTAACCTATCCCGTTTTGACCCAAGCTATCCATCGTTGCCAAGAATACTCAAGGCGCAAACCGAGCTTGTCTCGTACATCGGGAACAAAGACGCGATTGTTTAGAAGCCTTATTGGTAAAAGCGAACAAATACAAATAGTTCGTCGATTAGTTGAACAGGTTGCTCCAACTGATGCCACTGTCTTGATTCTTGGTGAGTCTGGAACAGGTAAAGAGGTCGTTGCACGTAATGTTCACTTCTTATCTGACCGCAAAGACGGGCCATTTATTCCGGTAAACTGCGGTGCCATTCCTGGCGAGCTGCTAGAAAGCGAGCTATTTGGTCACGAAAAAGGGGCGTTTACTGGCGCAATCAGCGCGCGTAAAGGCCGTTTTGAGTTAGCGGAAGGCGGTACGTTGTTTCTGGATGAAATCGGTGATATGCCGCTTCAGATGCAGGTTAAATTATTGCGCGTGTTACAAGAGCGTACCTTCGAGCGCGTAGGCGGCAACAAGCCCCTTCAGTGTAACGTACGCATCATCGCCGCGACGCACCGCAATTTGGAAACCATGATCAGTGAAGACAAGTTCCGTGAAGACTTGTATTACCGACTCAACGTGTTCCCAATTGATAGCCCTGCACTTAGACAAAGAAAAGACGATATCCCCTTACTGCTCCAAGAGCTAAATAGTCGTATCCAAGGTGATGGGGTGGAAGGTGTGCGCTTTACCGAGCAAGCGATCGCCTCGTTAATGGAGCACGAATGGGCGGGCAACGTTCGTGAGCTGTCTAACTTGGTTGAACGCTTAACAATTCTTTATCCTGGTCAAATCGTTGATATCGCCGATTTACCTGAGAAATATCAATACGGTGATATACAGGCTTACGAGCCTGATTATCCCGAAGAAATTCTTGAGCGTGAAGCATTCAATGCACTCTTTGCTGAAGCGGCCGCGCAAGAGCCTGAAGAAGATCTTAACGAGCAAAGCCATGAGGGTTTGAACGGAATGGTTTCTTCATCTTTACCTGAGGAAGGGGTTAATCTCAAAGAGTACCTTTCTGAGTTGGAAGTAAACCTCATTCGACAGGCGTTAGACAATCAAGATTGGGTGGTGGCTCGAGCTGCCGACAAACTTGGTATGCGCAGAACAACGCTTGTCGAGAAAATGCGGAAGTACGATATTCAACGTACTGAAGAAGCGTAATGTCAGGTAATTGACGTTGCGCTTTCCTCTATAATTTAATCCTATCTAACTGAAAAATAAGCCAATGATGAATTGGCACATCTTCTGCTTTATCTAAGTCATAGTTTAACAGCGTCTGCAATTTGACGAGGGCAATATGGCTTTTGACAGCACACCACAATCAACTGAGTACTCAGCATCAAGCTATGCGTTAGATAGTATTGATAATGCGATATCTCGTGATGAATACGACCCCTCAAGCAGTGACGATATTTCGTCTTTACGGTTGCAGGCGAGTCGACTTGAACACTTACTTCAGGTAATGCCTGCGGGCGTTATCGTTATAGACGGCAAAGGGATCGTACGCCAAGCCAATGAACAAGCGAAAGCACTGTTAGGTGAACCGCTAGAAGAGGAAGTGTGGCGAAGTATTATCACGCGCTCATTCAAGCCTCGCGCTGACGATGGCCACGAAGTCTCACTTGTTGACGGTCGCCGAGTGAAGCTTTCTATCACGCCATTAGAAAATGAGCCTGGGCAATTAATTGTTATTACCGACTTAA
>Ga0163180_10000379_pt1 | contig 25875 bp, 37 predicted proteins | sample AtlANTMetagenome_2_FD_109647 | JGI IMG/M metagenome (GOLD analysis project Ga0163180, IMG submission 109647) | Marine eukaryotic phytoplankton communities from the Atlantic Ocean - Atlantic ANT 4 Metagenome | ecosystem: Environmental > Aquatic > Marine > Oceanic | place: North Atlantic Ocean...
CGACCACCGATGGACCTGGGATCAGTTACTTACTGTCATGAGCGCAAGCTGCATGACTATCGGTAGCTGATCAGTGTCGTGACCAATCGCACTTACACTATTTGGTTGAGCCCGGCGGGAGCTCGTAGTCCCGTCAATTTCAACAATCAACAAGCATAGCATGTTCCGTCCTCAAGCGCTCACGCGCGGGGAGAGAGATATTAGGGTGGGTCCCGCCCACAAGCACGCACTACGGTCAATGGCGCGACGTTATGTCGCATCGACACAAGATGTAGTGGCGCGACGTTATGTCACCTTGACAAACTGTCGAGTGCAGTTTGGATACTGCGCCAAGAATCGGCGACAGGTGCGCTGGTCTCAGGGCCCAAGCGCAATAGACTAAGGATCTTGGATCCTTCATAAAGTTTTATGCCTGAAGGCTCATGGGCCTTCAGGAGGATGAAAGTGTTCTTTGGATGCTTAACATGGAAGGCAATTTGGTGTGGTGAAAAACCTATTTTATTACGCCTAATTACTTTTAACTCAATAGTAAAAAACACATTATTTTTATTGTAACACAATAGGTCTGGCACGCCAGCGGACGCCCAACTTTCTAGTCTTGTGAAGGAAATATCTTTTAAATTTCGTTTAACTTCTTGCCAAAATTTAGACTCCCATTTCAGAGTAATACCTTGCTTACGATTGCTTGTATGTTTTAGATCTAAAGCGCATATCATTGTCGGCTTTAAGAACTATTCTAGCTGGATTTGGATCACCAACTATTACACTTTCCTGCAATTCTATTCTTCGCAGGTCCTCAAGGTAACCATCTTTTGTTTCAATGTAGATTGGACAATCAGATATCTTTGTACCTTTCTGTCCGTTTGTGAATTTGTCTAGTACTTGTTGTAAATCTCTAACTCTTAACATAATATCTTTATAAACATGAGGGGGTTCAGTATCCAGTCCAGTCTCCCTTTCCTTCGTAAGCCAACCCCCACATGAAACAACTTAACCTTAAAACCAATGGAGTGAAAATAAAGTAAAGTTAAATTGACTTTTACATTAAATTACTTTATTTGTCAACCCATGGGATTACCTAAAAAACTCACAGAAATGCAGATCAAATTTGCCAACCTAATTGTCACATCTGAAGGTAGATTGACAGCGACAGAGTGTGCCAGAGAAGCAGGCTATGATAAAGACAGCGCAGCTGTAAGGGCATCTGAATTACAGAATCCAAAAAGATATCCTTTAGTGGTTCAATATATTGGTAAGTTAAGAGATGAGTTTCAAAAAAAATATGAAGTAGATTACGGCAGGCATATAAGTGAGCTCGGTAAAATTAGAAACGCAGCTCTACAAAAAGGAGCCTGGAGTGCAGCAGTTAATGCTGAAGTAGCGAGAGGTAAGGCAGCTGGTTTGTATATAGAACAAAAGATAATTAGAACCGGCAAACTAGACGACTTGTCTGAAGAAGAATTAGATAAAAGAATTGGTGAAGTGTTAGATCAATACTCACCTATCATTGAAGGCGACGCTAAAGAATTAAAAGAAAAAGTAAAGGAAGAACAGAAGAAAATAAGATTAGATCCTAAACAAAGAAAGAAAACTACTGAGACTTTAAATTAAACACTAACTTTCTCCATCTTAATTATACAACCAATTGGAAATACATTACGATCACTAAACAACTCATCATTGTTTTCATAACTTGCAAATGTTCTAATTGTTTTTCTATCCTTACTGAATAAATAACCATATGTAGTCATTACGCTTGGTTTAAATTTAGTGAACTCATCTTTAGTGGCATGCCCGGAATCACCTGTAATGTCAGCCCATTCAATTTTATAAAAATAATATTTCTTTTTGTTTATAATCAAATGTTTGTACTTAGATTTCTTCCTTCTTTTTGTCATAGTATGTTATAGCACCTATAGATTCTTTTTCTACCCTCAGTGTACCTTCGTTTTCCTGTGTTTTGCTCCATATTTTGTTGGGGAAAGCCGATTGTAGTACTTTTTTTCGTTGGTATTAAACAATTGTAGTGTTTTTAAAATAAAAACCCAACACATTGTAGTACTTTTTTTCGATTAAAAGCGTTGGTATTAAACAATTGTTGCCATTGTAGTACTTTTGAACGACCCTAAAAAAATATTTTTAAAAAACATTTTACCCCCAGATAGAACCTATACAAAGCCAACAAACCCTATTTTGAACATTATATTGCCACATTTCTGCCATAAATCCCATAATCTCACCACAATTAATGGATGGATCCTGCTAACTTACTTATTTTTTCAGATATCTCTTTCACTAATTCATACCATTTGTTGTGCCACATTGTCCTCATTTTTTTGTCTTCGGCTTTGTCGTAAGCTATTTTAATATTATTCAGTCTTTTCAGATCTTGATCTAAGCTGGTCATAGTATTGATTAACCCTTTCTAAAAATTGATGTTGATAATCTACAAACTCATCATCTTTTACAATAAACTCCTGAAAGAAATTATCTTTCGTGCAGATTAGGTTTACACCTTGAGTAATCTTGGTCCCATATACATAGTTATGGGCCATAGCATACCCACCTAATTGAGTGAAGTAGTCCGTGATCCATTCTCTACGTTTCGGTTTATTTGATTGTTTAAAATCTATTATAGACGCAACGCCATCGTATATCCCAACAAGATCGGTTGCTCCAGCATAAAGACCTGGGTAATATAAAGTTACCTCACTACCCCATATCTCACTAAGTCTATTCTTTAAACCATGTTCTATAATTTGTTCAGCCATACCGTGAGCCATGTTCCCTGTTTCTGTCATATCTAATTTATTAGTACCAAGAATATAATGTTCGAGAATCGAGTGCATCGCAGTACCTCTCGCAGCTGCATCATCTTTAATCTTATCTGCTACCGCTGGTCCTACTCTCTGTCTCCAACTTTCTAAAGAGTCTTTCTTCTCTTGACTCTGAGTCTCAGCTAATACAGTCGTAACACTCGGTAATTTTTCCTTGCCTACTTCGTAATGTCTTTTATCATTAATCAATGATCGCATTGACTTAGGGTAATCAAATTGTTTATTCCATTTCATTTATTTCTTTCTTCCTTATTTCTTTTAGATTGTTCGTAAGATTCTTTTAGTTCATCTTGTTCTTTTTTTCCAAATATTTCTTCAAAATTTTTTCGATACAAATCGTTGGAAACCCTTGATTTTCCGTCCCATTTTGTACCTTTATCTTTATCATCCATAATTTAAATATCCTTATAAACTATTTTTAATTAGTTGGTTCGTAACCGTGGTCCATGGGTTTAAATCAAAGTCTCTACACCCAGACAACGTTAAACAAATTAATATTATCATTAATATTTTCATATTAACAAACCAATGATTAACCCTGCTATAAAGCCCACTATATATTCTCTATAGTACAAAGACCATACATTAAAATCTCTTAGTATCTTCTTCCAATTCATCCTTACTCCCTATTCTGTAGGCTATGTAAAAACCTACGATTGTTAAACCTGTGCCTAAAAAAAATAAACCTATCAATGGAGATCCTTCTTGTCGATTAAGTTAACTTGAAATAAATCTCCATATCTAAATGGGCAATCCTCACTTAAATACTTAGCAAAGGGCTCTTGAAATTTTAAAAAGTCCTCTCGATTCTTTTCCATTTCTTTCATAACCACTTCAAAATTTTTATCACATACCTGCAATAAAACATCCAACATTAAGATCTGTGGCATGATTGGTATTCCTTCCAATATAGTTTTCTCTGCTAATTGTTTAACTTTTGCACCTTCTAAAAAAGGTGAGATTACTCTTGCAAAGTCTAGCATATAATCACTAATGGCAGACTTTTGTTCTTCAGTTAATGCATCAAATGCTTTATGCATACTTTCTTTACTTAGTTTCTTTGTCATATTTTCCTTTAAATAAATCAGCTAGTTCTCGTTCATGTACCAACTTATCATATTGTCGGTCTTCTTCTGCTCGAGAAAGGGCTGCTTTTAGTTCTTCTATTTCTTTTTCTGCTTCTACTCTTTTTGCTTTTTCTTCACGCCACATCTCTAGCAATGAAGGGTCCTTATCTGATGTCATGTTCTCCGCTTTCTTCTTTTACTTCTTTTACCACTCTTAAGATGTTTTCGCAATCTTTAAGTGTGACTTGATTTTTTCTATTATTACAACCTGCGCAACAAAATATTATATTACCTACTTCATATCCCTTGTTGTTATCTAGTCTATCAACAGACATATTGGTTAGTGTAATACTGCCGCGTTTAGTTTGTAATTCTGTTTGTCCGTGGTTCTTGATTGGTACAATAAATGTAAATGGTGCATGACAATATCTACATAACTTACCATCGCTCAATGGAAATTTTTCTTTCATAATTAATTTATGATTTAAATACTCTACCCAGTAATCAATCTTATCTAAATTGACACTTACATAATCTCTTTTCTTCCGAGATGAAGGTTTCGTAAAGTGTATAAACTTCTGCCCTACGAATCCTTTCTCGGAATTGTCATATCTGTGATCAGCTATTGCTTTTTTAGCAAAGTCTCTATTATATCTAAACTTACCTTCAGCTTTGATCACGTTCTATCTCTCCCTGTGAATCACACTTATCACAATTGGCCCATAGTTCTTCTTTTGCTAAGTGATAAGGTACTCTTACAAATCCGTTCCCATTACATTCAGGACAGATTTTTTTACCGTCTTCGTTGCCGTCTAAGGTTGCCATTATGCGCTCCTCTTTTTATTTTTTACGTCCTTTGGACTCATTGAAACTGCTTCAGCAATTGCAAACTTTATCATCCCAGGCCGATTGACACAGATAAAACCAGTCAGTTCTAACTTGTGTCCTTTAGGTAGTTTAAGTCCATCTTTGTTATAAAAATGGACTTTACAAACTCCGTTCTGTGGGAAATTTATAATTGATCCCATGATTTTCTTGTCATCTTTCTTATCCATAATACCTCAATTTTTTATAGACAGTTTAGATTCAAGACGATTCAACACGTCCATCTTGCCTTGATGGATTGCTTTTTCGATCATAGCATCAAAATAATCACCACTTGTAACTTGTATACTACAAGGTTTAGTCTCTTTGTATTCTTTGAACATGGCATTAATTTTGTCTGTCCAAAAATCAACTCTCTCTTGACTATCTTGTAGAACAATTATGGTTTTTGCTAGGTTCTCCATAGTTTTCCCTCCTTAATTATATGGAATGTTACATTACTCTTCTTATTGACGTATTCTATAATCCCATTCCATTTAGGATTTGACGTCGTTAGCGACTTAAGAAGTTTTTTAAATGACATAGCTGGCATCTCTTTGATACCTTCTACATTATCTTCAGTGACTTTAAATGTGTACTTCATATAGTTGGTCCATCGCTTGGTTGATGTCCACATTCTACAAAGATCTTCCATTGACCTCTGTTTTGAAACTCTGCCTTATCAAATTGATTACATGCATCATCTAAGTTAGTTCCATTCGTAAAGAAATGTAGGTTTTCTTTTACATTATGAAACAGATAAACGTTATTCTTAACGCTTACTCTGCTTTCATCATACTTGTGTATCTCTCTTTTTTTCTTTCGTTTTGGCATATCTACTCCTTTTTTTGTATCTTGCCGTTCAAGTGTTTTGCCTCTTTATTTATTAACATTTCAACAGTCTGTGATCTACTCATAGTAGTGTTAGGGACTATTGCTTTTCTAACTTTATCTAATGTGGCATAGGCTTTAACCCCAATGGATAAATTTTTATATTTTGTTTTATCAGTCATGTTACCTTTCTATAAAATATAGTATAATATATAGGATATTATACTTATATTGTCAATGTTAAATTAGTCTATATTGTCGCAGCTGGAGTGCAAGTAAATCTTATAAATAGCTGGTATTTATTGACTTCTTCCTTCCCTATTTCCTCCATTTTTATAATAGATTCTTCATAGCCTGCAATCATACAATCATAAGTTGAGTTAAATTGTTCTGGCCAAGGGTAGGGTTGTAAGCAGTCATTCTGTGTCATTGAACACAGCAACAACATCAATGTAAATTTCATTAACGTCCTTGTCGGTTGTATTTTTTAAATGACCTTTTTTCTGATTTATTTTTATTTTTTTTATGAACCCGAGGCCTTTTCTTAGGTTTATCTCGTGGAATAAAATTTTTAAACTTTATCTTGGCCATCTTGAAGCTTTTTTAACATGTCTTTTTTCTCTTGGTCAATTACTAAATACTTAATATGTCCATTGACATGTTGTTGTACATCTGCGTCACACAACGTACACTTAAAAAGATCTTCTACGATTGAAAGAAGTAAAGCTTTTTGATTACATTCAGGGCAAATACCAATTACTGTTTCTATATTGCCAAGTAATTTTTCTTTGCTTGCCCGTGTCATTATCCAACTACTTCTCCATCTTTCCATTTCATATCCGGTAATCCGTTCTCGTAGCTTTTGCCATCATAAGTTAAAACTTGTTTTCTGTTGGCTCCCTTTTCATTATAGGATACGTGGACCCAGCCACCTGCTGGATCATCTGGTTTATAAAATTCTAAAATTAATTGATCAAAGTCACAGTTGTTTTGAATCCAATAAGCTGTTTTAATATTTGGAACACCTGCTATTTCGAAGTCGACCGCTTGGCCCTTAGCATGTTGACTCGTTTTTTTCGAGCCGATAGCTTCGCAAAGTGCTTCCGATCTGTAACCAGAGGTAACAGTAATGGGTTTATCAAAGTGCGCACGAACCGGTTCCAATATTTCATAACATACATTCTCCAAGTTTTTAATATCTCCTGCTCCAGGTGAGTTGTCTATCCCTTTCCGTGTTGCGGTCATTGACTTGGTCATCTCTTCAAGCTTGAAGTGTTTACTCAGTTGCATATTTTTTTTCTCCCTTTTTTCTATTATATAGTTTTTTAGATTTAATGATACGCTGTTTATAACGTCTATCTCTTAATAATTTGGCCATTTTATTAAATTTTTTACTCAAGGATTATTGCTTTAATAGATTTTTCGCCCATATATATTTCGGTTTTTGCTTTACCCTTCCAACATTTATAAGATACAGTTTCACTATACTGTCTCTCCGCTTCACGTTTCCCGCGTAAGCATTGGGCCATTGAGTCTTGAATACGATGTTCCTTAATTTCTCCGTTTACGAACATTAATAATCCTATCACCGCTTCAATCATTAGTGTGTACTTCCATTTCCGTTTTTATAATGCATATCTCTAGCACTATCTTTTAATTCTTCAATATCTTCTAAAACTTTATCCATTTGTGTTCTTAAAAATTGTATATTTACTTTATTCAAAGCCATGTCTTCAACGTGTTTGTTAATTTTATCTACGGTTTTATATAAATCCTCGATCATCATAAATTGCTCGCTATCTGCGGGAAGCGAACCAAGTTGGCCCCGCGGCCATTTGATTCTAAATTCTGTATTCTCAGTTAAATCTTTTTCCATCAACTCTAGCGTTGTAGAAATTTTATTTTGGGTCTCAATAATTCCGAAGTATGCCCAGGTGCCGATCGCAACCATCGCGATCAACGAGGCTACCGTTTTCATAGGCATTTGAACCGCTGCTTCTTCTGATATTTTTAAAGGTTTATTTGCCATGTTTTTTCATGTAATGTTTAGATGGTTCATAGTTCCATCTTTTACCGTGGTGTCCTCTTATATCTGCATACCACATTCTTAATCTTACTATCCATTTGCGTACTGGTCTAGGCATTTTTCTTTTTTTTCTTTCCGCATTTACATCTAGGAGCCGTAAGTTTATCAATAAATGAGGACAATACGTCTAAAGAACCAAAAAATTTTAATAAAATTTTATCTATCATTGTTATTCAATTGCATTCCATTCAGCTTCATCATCATCAATAGGTTTAGGTAATGGAAGAATCATTTGTTCTTCAGTTGGCATTAACAACTTACTATCACCCATTAATTTGACATCAGGATTTTCTTTTTTATAGTTATCTTTAAGATCATCCCAATGACTACCTTCAGGTTTTTTGTTTTCGGGTATTATTATACCAGAACATTTAGCTACTAGCAATGCAAAGCTAGGGTTACGCTGTAACGTAGGGTTATTGTTAACTTTTCCACACATTTTCATTAGTTCTAATTGCTGTTTTAAATGCATGTTTTCTTGTTGTACTGCTTTAAACTCATCAGTACAGGCTGTACCTAAATATTTCCGGTAAGTAAACTCAATCCTCCTATTATCATCATAGTCATTATAATTATTACTAGGAGAAGTATGTCGATAGGAGCCATCACGGTCCTCTTGAGATACACGTACGTCAAATGACCCAGTAGAACAGCTGTTAGGGTAATCATTAAGGTACTCATTCCTTCCCCATGCATTAGGTCCTCCAAACAAAGCTAACAACACCATTAATAATATTAACATTCCTGTAAAATAGTAATTCATCCTGGCTTCCTCCATGCATAACTACCTATTTAAATCCTTAATATCATAGTCGTGTTCTCTGACTTGGTCTGCTAATTGTCTATACAGATTTTCTGCCATCTGCCATGTTGCTTCAGCTGATGATAGCCTTGTATTGATATCTGTAATATTTTTTTCTGCTTGGTCTAAATCTCTTTGCAGATTTGTAATTTCTAAATTATTTGAATCAATAGTATCTGTAAGATTAACTATGTAACGGACCCCTGTAAATGTTCCAACAACTAGTGATGCAACAATAGGTACCATTACTATGTTTTTCTTTAACAGATCTACTAAATTCATTTACTTAACTTTTCTATTGCTAAACCAACTTTTAATTTTTTCTTTAATAGATTTTATTTTAGCAATAATGTGTTTCATTCTTAACATTATACTCTCCGGTTATGTGATTAATTTTTGTAGTTTAGAATAGTATTGCGCCGACTATTACACCTACTACAGCACTAATGATACAGTGTTTATGATCTAGCCAGATCTTCTGGCATTTTACTTTAATGTTTTCCATTTATCTCCTTTAATCGTAGATATCTCCCCATGTGTTTCCTGATTCATAATCTACTTTATTTGGGACAGCCAGTGTAACAGCATTTTCCATAATCTCAACTATTTTTTTAGCGTGTTCTGGGCTTTCAACAGATATATCTAATTCATCATGTATTTGTATATGAGCCAATATACCTTCCTTGTAAAGATCTAACATACATTTTTTTGTCATGTCAGCAGCGCTACCTTGAATTAATTTATTCAAAGCTTTGTATGTGTACGCTCTTTTAATCCCTGGTCCGTGTTCTCTGAGTGCATCTTCATGACTCAATGCTTTATGCATTCCAAAACTATTTGGTTCCCATAAATGAAACCTACACAGACGACCTAGTAAAGTTCTAATCTGTCCTCGTTCTTGTGCTCTGTTAGATGCACTGTTCATGAGTTGTTTAACAAACGGCACTTGAGCATGGTATTGATCAAATAATTCTTTAGCACGTTCTTTAGTTACACCAAGTTCTGCTTGTAACTTTGTTTTACCCATCCCATAGAACAATCCTAAGTTAATTGTTTTAGCTTGGGACCTAGGTATCTTAGCCATGTCTGCTACTGTCCGGTGAAAGTCTGTGCTTACATCATCTTGATAAGCTTCCACTACTTCATAAACAGACGGAAATTGATGCAAAGAGGCATAATGCACTACCAACCTAGGCTCTTGTTGAGAATAGTCAAAACAACCCCATGTATGGCCTTCCTCAGGCAAGAATAAGGACCTTATTAGAGGTCCAAGGTCTTTGTTCCTAGCTGGAAGTTGTTGTAAATTTGGGTTTGAATATGAGAATCTGCCTGTCACAGTTCCGCCATTATCTGATCTAATTTGATTTATGTCTGCATGGATTCTTCCTTTGTGTTCATACCTAATAATTGTATCAATAAAAGTTGTATGTGCTTTATTAATCTCTCTTGCTTGAGCAATCTTTTGTACTAAAGGATGTTTATGTTCTTGCAAAAAATTTTTAGTAAAACTTGGTGCTTGAGTTTTTTCAGTTCTTTCATAATCTAAATTTAACTTATCAAATATTTCTGCAATATTTCTAGCAGCCCATATCTGAGGTTGTATTCCAGTTTCTTTTTTAATATCTAATAATAATTGTTCTTCCTTTGTTGCTAAATGGATCTTGGTTTGATTCGCTTTTTCAACGTCAACGCGAACTCCTTTAAATTTCATATCAACTAAACATGGAAACAAATCTGTTTCTAAATTAAAAATATCTTCTATATCTTGTTGAACTATTTCTCTTTTAAAAACTTGCCATAGTTCTAATGTAAGTTGTGCATCTTTCTCTGCATACAATCCAACTTCTAATGCTGGTAGTTGCCACATATCTGCTTTAGGATCTAAACCTCTAGACTTAGCTGCTTCGTTTAATGCAGTTTCATTTTTACCATGTCCTAAATAATCCCAAGACAAAGTATTGAGATCATATCTAAATCTATTTTCATCTACTAACGATGCTGCAATCATTGTATCAACCACTAAACCATTGATTTTTATACCTAAATTTCTTATCCAACATACGTCATACATTGCATTGTGAAATATTTTTGTAGAAGGACTTGCCATAATATCTTCAAACCATTTTAAAACTTTTTTACGTTCCATGTTTGGCCCTGAGCCATGAGCAATTGGAAAATAAAAAGCTTTGCCTGGTACAGCTACAGCAATACCAATTACTTCTCCGTTACCTATTACAGAACCCGATCCTTTAGTTCTTAAATCTGGATCTCTAGTTTCTAAGTCTATTGCTATTTCATCACATTGTCGTAAGTCAGGAAATTCTTTAGGCTCTACCCATTCCTTTTGGGTTTCAAACTTTGGTATAATCATAATTTACTTTTTCTTTTTAGTGTCTTTTAATTTTAAAATTTCTAATTCACAATAATGAATTATCTTTTGTAGATCTTCTACACCACTTTTATGTAAATATCTACAGACATATTTCACTACACACCCTTGAAAAAACGAAAGATTATTTTTTGAAATAAACTCGTAGGGTTGAATATGAAAATTTTTATAATGAGATCCTCCAACTTGTCTGCTTTGAGGAAACACATCTTTAAACATATCTTGATCTGTCATAGGTTGTATCCATTCCTTTCTTTTTTTGGTTTTAATATATAAAGATTTTGGGCTGATCTAGTCACACCTACATACCAAACTCGATGTTCTTCATCTTGCTTAAATAAACTAGTTGTGATAGAATCCCTGATCTTTTTTGTATTATCTAAAACTAAGACCACATTCTCACATTCACCACCTTTGGCTGCATGAATTGTTGAGACCTGTATTCTCGCATCTTGTGATAATTTTTCGTCCATCGCTAACATATTTCTAATATAAAAACATTCTGATTGGTCAGCGTTAGTAAATACTTCGTACCAAGGTAATCCGGTTTTAAAATTTAAATCTTTTATAGTTACTTCAGAACCTAGGTTTTCATTAAATTCTATATTTAAATAATCAAAAATATCCTTACAGTCGGCTCTATTTATTGATTTACCTTTTGCTAAACTAGTCCAGTTTAGAATCGTTCTAAATAACTTAGTGTCAAAACTTTTCCCAAACCTATAGTGATTGTAATAAAGATTAGATTGTTTTAATTGTTTACATATCTCACTTACTCTGTAAGTAGTTCGTGCCAATATTAGCCAGTTGCCCTGTTGTAAGTTTAAATTATCTAAAGAATAAATGGGCTCTGTGTGGCCTTCAATTATTTTTTTGGTTTGTTTATCAAATTTTGGATGATAAATTTTTTCTTTTCTTAAACCCTGTATCCTATTCATAATGACATTAGATATCTCTTGCACCCTTTGGGGTATTCTTTCTGATTGATCTAATACAATTTCTTTTGCCGGTTCAGTAATAAACCTATCTACATCTGCCCCAGCCCAAGCAAAAATAGCTTGATCATCATCGCCAGCTAAATACATATCATCACTACAGTCTAATAAAGTATCATAAACCTTCCATTGAATAGGAGCTAAATCCTGAGCTTCATCTATAAAAATAGCCTTAAACTGTGGTATGCTCGGTGCGTTGTCTATTAAAAGTTCCAACATATCAGTGTAATCAACTAAATTACTGCCATGTTTAAAATCTAAATAATATTGATAGATATGATTTAGAACTGGAAAGTCTATATTCCTACTCCATTCGTTAGTATTGAACTCTTTTTCAATAGAATAACCTTTTACTCTAGCTTTATTAATAAGCTTAAAGTATTCGTTGTCACAATCTAAATAACAAATTTCTTCTCCTTCCCTATAGTAGTTGACTCTTATATTTAAATCACTTCCTATTTGTTCATAATGTTCTGGTTGCATTACTCTTTCTTCACTTAATCCTAGTGTATGAAAAGCTAATGAATGTAAAGTTTGAAAATATTTTAAATCTTTTTTCTCTAACTCAGGATGTCTTTCTAACATTCTTTGTTTTGCTTCATTGGCTGCTTTTTTTGTAAATGCAAAGTATCCTATTTCATTTAATGATATACCTCTTTTAACATATTCATCTACATAGTCTAATAAGGTTCTTGTTTTTCCTGTGCCTGGAGGTCCCAATATTTTTTTAATCATTAAAAAATTTCCTTTGTATTTTTAAATGGAACTTTTTCAGTAGGAATATTTCCTTCAATGTAATTATCAATTGTTATTTCTACTACTTCTACAGATGGATGAGAACTTTCTTCACCGTCTTTCTTAGGAAATCTTTTGTTAATTCCAAATTTCGCACTAAATAATCTCATCATCATTTCACCAGTTTTAGATTTGTTTTCTTTCCAATCCTTATTTCTTAAACTATCAAAAAAGTTTTTGTATTTAAAAAACATTTTATCTTCTTCAACAAGAGTTGCTCCTGTTCTAAAAGCTGCATAAGTTGTAGCCTGAGGACCATTTACATATTCAATTAAATGTTCTTCTAATAATTCTTCTGGAGTCGTACCTTTTGCTGGAGTAGTAACTTCTTTTGGTGGAAATAGACTATCCAATACTTCTTGAAACTTATCTGCTTTAATTTTAGCTGGAACAAATCCAGCTGCGTTTCCTATAATTCCTCTAATCTCATCTTGATTAATAATTTGTTTTATATTCTTGGCTCTAACTTGTTTAGTAGTTTCTCCATCAGGTAAAACCACATTGAATGTATACTCCGGTTCAGGATAAGCTATTTTTACTAAACCAGATAATACAGGGTAGTGTACTTGTTTATCAGATAAATAACCAAAGGCTCTTTTTCTACATTCAGCTTTTAAACATACTGCGTGGATTGGATCCTCTGTGCATGTATGTCCTTTGGTAGTTTCTTTATCCCATGCTTTAATTTTAAATTCTACTTTCTTATCGCCCCAATCATTGTCATAAATAAAATTAGTTCTTGCAAATTCTAAAACTTTCTTCTCCCAATTATCTTTATATTTCTTTTTAGCAAAGACCATATAATTATATAAAACCCTGTCTCTACCATCTTTTAATTTATTTTGTGTCAAGATCTGCAGACAAGGAGGTCCATCGATTAAATCTTCTGCACCTCCCTGTAGCAGATTTTTCACATGGGCTAGTGAAAACTCTTCAAATTGTTTTTGAGTAAATGTATTTGCCTTTACTACTTCTATAAATTGTTCGAATGAAAATTCTGTACCATCTAAATTAAGTGCAACTCTTTCTGTTTTATTAAAATAAGGAAGATTAATAAATTGACCATCTATTAATTTACCTGAGGAATCTTTTCCAAGTTCTGTTTGTTTAGGATAAATTTCTATTCCAGGTTTAAGATCTAAACAATATAAAAAGTTTTCTAAACAATCTCTTACAAAAGTAGCTTTTACTTTTTCTGAAAAGAAAATATATAAATGAAGCCCACCACTTTTTGATTTCACTGGAACTATAGGTAGTTTGTGTTTAGCAATTATTTCTAAATATTTTTGATAGGGAAAATTTTTGTAACTATGTTCTTTGTCATCTATATCTATGGCTCCAAAACTTGCCATACCTTCATCATCACAAGGTTGTATTCCTATAGATTTAACTCCGTTTAAATGATTAATGTAATCTTGATTAGTTATTTCTGTTTTAGCCCACGTATAAACTGTTTTTAGTTTACCTTCTTCGTTATTCTTAGCGCTAGATATATCCTTAATATATCCGTAATTTCTTTCCAACCCATTAAATATCTTTATAAATTCTTCCATTGTAACCCATGTTATTAAAATGGGGGCGATTGCTCGCCCCCAAAAGAAAACTAAAAGTGTGCGCCAGCTTTCTCTGTAGCCGCAGCAACGGTATCACCGTGCTTGACTTGAACGTCTCCTTTAGAGACACTCTCAGAAAAAGATTTAGATTGTTTGTACACTGCAGCATCCTGCACTGGACCAACTTTACTAATCTCCCAGCCAAACCAAGTACCTTTATCATTAGACTGCTGAACAGTTTTTAGCTTGTATACGTGGCTAAAAGAAGCTGGAGTATATAATCCATTCTTACCTTTTAAATGTATACTGGCCATCATACTGTTCCACTTTCTACTAACCTTTAATTGTGTCGATTTCATAGCAATTAAAGCGGTAGATGGACTTGAGCCATTTACTATTACAAAGTGACTTGCAGTTCTCTCAATATAATTACCATTAGGTAATCTATCTTTAAAACTTGAGTCTCTTTGTGTTTTAGACATGATGTCACTTGAAGAAGGGTGAATCGCCACAGGCGCCCCAGATCCTTCTCCTCTATCTTGCCACTCTATGTATTCTAACTTATAGTGACAAGGTATAACATCCACACCTTTTACTCCATCAAACAACTCCCCTGTAACAGAGTTGTAAATCATACCAGGCTCTGCACCTTCTACGTATTTACCGTCTCTCTTATTTACTTCAGGAGATAATTGTCCTAGGATTTTAAGGAAAGGTAATGCAAGGTCGTCGTGACCTACATTACTTAGTCCCTTATCTGCGTCAGCCTCAAAGAGGCTTGTAGACAAAGCACCAGCAGTAGCTTTTTCAGCTACTGCAGATTGTTTTTTTGCGCCATTGTCCGTGTTTCTTTTTTCTTGAGTCATGGTTATTTCCTCGTTATTTTGGTTCTGTTTCCTGAGAACACGTTAAATAGTTCCGTGGGCATATCTTTTCCAGATTCGATACGCTCACGAACTAAAGCTTTAAGAGTCATAGGTTCAACCTTTAATTTCTGGATAGGTTGATATCCTTTACCTTGCGCTAGTACAGCATATTCTGCTGCCTTTGCGTCTTCGTTACGACCAAAGGAAACGATAACCTCATTTTTAATAAGATCACCTAAGCCGTTTGTACGAAGCCAGTTAAATGCTTCTTCTTTCTTGTCTATAGAAATAGAAGCACCGTAGATTGGTTTCACTTCAACTGCGGAACCATCTGCTAATTTTAATGTAGAGATATTCATCTCTTGCATCATAGTAGGAATAACTTCACCAGAAATTAATTCTATATTCTTTTTTAATTTCTTTAGTTCAGTTTCCTTTGATGCCAACTCATCTTCTAAACCTTGTAGTTTAGTTACCTGAGCAGATAACAAATGTGCGTCATCTGTTTTATTTATTGATTGTTGTTTATCTTCTTCAAAGTTAATTGACATAGTTTTTACCTTTTTTTCTTTTTTACCTTTCATAATATCCTATATAATCTATAATATTGTTTTGTCAAGCATCAATATCCCCTCTTTCATATAAATTTATTTCTATAGGGTAATAAGTTTTCTCCTGTCTATCCCATTTTAATAAGTTATACTTACCATTTGTTAGATCTGCGACAATTGAGCACGCCACTCCTATAATTGCTGGATCTCCTGTTAATAATAAATAATCGTCTGGCGTGTAATTTTTTAATAATTTTCTTAATTTAAACACTAATGGACCTGGTGACAGAATAATTTGGGAAAATTCAGGCAACAATGTGACAATATCGCCATATTTCTTAACACCCATAATATTAAACTTAGGTTCACCTTTAGTAGTACCTGGAAGTTCTTGAATTACATAAACTTTATTTTTCATAACTTTCTAATTGACTTTTAATATATTAATATTATATAATAGTCAATAGAAAGAAAAACAAGATAGATATGAATTATAAATTTAAAACAAAGCCATACGCACATCAAATAACTGCGTTAGAAAAATCATGGAATAAAGAATGCTATGCATACTTTATGGAAATGGGTACAGGTAAATCTAAAGTATTAATAGATAATATTTCTATGCTTTATGATAAAGGTAAAATAAATGGGGCACTTATTATAGCACCAAAAGGTGTATATCAAAACTGGTTTGATATAGAAATACCACAACATATGGCTACTCATGTAGAAAAAGATATGGTATTATGGCGCGCCTTAATTAATCAAAAACAACAAAATCAATTAAACATATTATTTCAAACTACTGAAAAACTACATGTTTTAATAATGAATGTAGAAGCTTTCTCTACTAAAAAAGGTTTAGAGTTTGCTGCTAAATTTTTAAATTGTCACAATACTTTAATGGCAATTGATGAAAGTACGACTATTAAAAATCCAGAAGCTAAACGAACTAAGGCAATTGTGGCTCTTGGAAAACATGCTAAGTATAGAAGAATATTAACAGGATCTCCTGTGACTAAATCACCATTAGATTTGTATAAACAATGTGAATTCTTACAAGAAGAATTATTAGATTTTAGTTCTTATTATGCATTTAGAACTAGGTACGCTATTATGAAATCAGCTAACTTTGGAGGCAGATCGGTTCAAATTGTAGTGGGATATAAAAACCTAGGAGAATTATCAGAAAAATTAGATAGGTTTTCTTATCGTGTATTAAAAGAAGACTGCTTAGATTTACCTGAATATACTTACATGAAAAGAATTATTAGTCTTACGCCGGAACAAAGGAAAGTTTATGACCAAATGAAACGAATAGCTTTAGCATCTATGGATGGAAAAATGATGACTACTGCTACAGCATTAGTTCAATTAATGCGACTTCATCAAATAACGTGTGGACATTTTACAGCTGATGATAAGACTATAAAACCTATTAAAAACGAAAGAGTTACTGCTCTTGTAGAAATATTAAAAGAAGTAGAAAATAAAGCAGTTATCTGGGCCCATTGGAGACAAGATATTAAATCAATAATTGAAACAGTAGAAAAAGAATATGGTAAAGATTCTTATGTTACTTATTACGGAGATACTCCCCCAGATGAAAGGCAAAATAATATTAAAAAAATACAAGATCCCGATAGTCCTGTTAGGTTTTTGATAGGCACACCTCAAACAGGTGGGTATGGAATTACTTTAACTGAAGCAAATACAATGATTTATTATTCTAATGGGTATGATCTAGAGAAAAGAACACAATCAGAGGCTAGAATAAATAGGGCAGGGCAAAAAAGAAAAATGACTTACATAGATATTATAGCAGAAAAAACAGTTGATGAAAAAATTGTAGAAGCTTTAAGAAAAAAAATGAACATAGCCAATGAAATAATGGCTGAAGATTTTAAAGAATGGATTTAATAATTTTAAATGATGGTTTGTACCAGTTGATACCTGTAACAAAACAAATGTTAGAGGGTATAGAATTATTTGATGAGATAAATTGTTTTGATTTATGTGACATACTTAGATTAAAATTAACTGGCTATGTGGATACTCTCAATCTACACATAATGAATGATGGTAGCGGTAATATGATGGGCTGTATGTGCCGTTAAATGTCTTGTAAACCAGTCTCTCGATTTAAATATTTATATTCTATTTTATGAATATCAAAATCATCCATAATTTTTTTACAAATATCTGTGTGATTAAAATCACCGCATGAATACACATCAAATTGCATCAACGCTGGATTAGGTTCATCCCATACATGCATTACTATATGCGAAGTTTCTATTACAGCTATAGCTGTAATACCTCGGTTACCTTCCATGTCACAATACTTAACGTAAGGACCCATCATAACTTTCATATTGATAGACTTAATAAAATCTAACATCCATTCTTTAAGTTGTTCTTCATCAACAGGAGGTCGGATGGCTTCAGCACGTACAATGAGGTGCTTATGTACGAGCAAGCTATTTTTCATCGTATGATAAGTGTAAAAATAACGTAAGCCATTCCAGTAATTAAAGCACCTGTAGATACTAACAAGATGCTTTCTACTCGATTAATTTGTTTTTCTAATTTATGAATTTTGTCGTGTGTTTGTTTTTGCATTATTCTGCATAATTTTTCATGGGAATCTATTCTTTGTAATGCGTTGTCTTTAGCCATAATATTATCCTTTAATCTAAATAGTCTCCTTCAAACAATACATCTGCCATAAATTTTTCAAATGACTTTCCAGTCCCTTCTTCTCCACCTGCTTCATTAAAAAGCATTCTAATCAAAGCAACTTTTTTAGTGGCCCCATATTCATATTTAACTCTACCACCCTCCGCTAATGCATGATGTCTTCTTTGATTAGAAGTATTAGAAGATGTGTATGTACCTCCCGGACTCCATGATCCTGTTGTTCCTGCTTTATTTCCTGAATCGCCTGCAAATTTATTGTTGCCACTACCACCATCACCACTACCACCTGTACCACTTTGATCTGTGTTTGTAATTATATTACCTCCATTACCAGGTTGATTTTCTTCTGAGTCTACACTTGAATCCCCTATAATATTGTAATCATACGCACTAGCAATACCTGTATTTTTTTTAAAAGGATTACCTATGTTGGATATACTGTCTTTCCAGTTTTGAGGAACTCCGTCTGTGAACAATCCTTTAATATCACCTGGTTGAGGACCTTGACCAAAATTTTTATCAAACAACATGCCAGCAATAGTTGGAACTTCTATACCTAAGTGATTTATATTTTTACCTTCAAAAGTTTGATAGTGTCCTGTTTTAGGATTTAAATATCCAGTAACGTCTGTATCTACCCAACTTCCATATTGATTAGCTGGACCGCCTACTTCCCAGACTTCTTTGTTAAAAGTTTTAGTGTCATCTAAGTCTAAATTTCCAAATTTACCACCACCTTGAAAATCATTGTCTCCGCCACCTTCACGTGGTGGAATTGGAATGTATTGAGTACTATCGGTTATAGATTCAATACCTTCACCACCACCTTTGTTTTTGTTTAGATAATATTGATATAGTTCATAAAATGTCATTAAGCTGTCCTAAAAGGTTTATAAAATGCTTCAATTTTTTGCGCAGTATTCATCCTATTATAATCTATCCCGTATAAGGTTGCAAGATTTGTTGAATTGTTTTGAGATAAAATAGGCAACACGGCATTTGCTGAAGTAGCCATATTTACGTCGACAGGCAGTTTAGCTTCTGTTTGTTGAATAGGAGTAGTGTCTGGGGCTACTTTTTCTGATGATACATCTCTAATTACTTCAACGTCTGGGCTTAGTATTTGTTGTATAAAATTTTCAAAATCTTCAATAGGTTGATTTAAAGGATATTTTTTAACTGCTTTTTGAATATCTTCAAAAATATCCATTACTATTTTATCTCTTGCCTTAATAATGGCAGCTTCCCCTGGGTCTTCATTTTTTAACCTTTTGTGAGTAGCCTCAAAGGCACTGATACTAAAAGTTGGTGGTTTAAATCTTCCTTTTAATAGTTCATTTCCTGAAGTTTCAGTTAATCTACCACCAAATGTTTTTCTTAGTTTAGATCTAGATATACCTAACGTTTCTGCGTCACTAAGAGTTTGAGACATTTTACTTTGTGAAGCATAAGACTCTAATATATATTTTTCAAAAGCAGCCAGTTTTGCTTCAGATGAAGCTGCTGCTGAATAAGCTACTTTAGCAAATTTACTTTTAATTTGTTGGCCGTCTTTATTAAATGAAGTTAAAATAAAAGGCATGCTTGAAAGAGGTTTTAATTCTTCTACCCTTACTCCTGACATCAATGCTACTAACTCTTCTGCTGCATCTCTTTGAGTTCCATAATCTGTAAACGTTCCAGTTACTCCTTCCCATACTCTTTTGGCAGAAGTAGCCGCTCCTGGTATTACTCCTCCTATTATATGGGCTAATGATTTTCCTAATTTGTCGTCTAACGTATCATTTTCGTAATAAACAACTTTACCATCTCTTGTTTTTCCTCCTCTACCAATAGGAATAACATCGGTTACTCTTTCAGTACCAATAGACTCAGTAACAAATGGTTCTATAAATTGAGGAATAGCTCCTTTAGCTTCGCCTTTTCCACCAATTAAACCTCCAAATAAAGCATCAGATATAATTTGAAAAATACCATCACCTCTTAGAGTCCCATCGTTAAATGCTCTAATAATTGCATTAGAAGAAGACACTAAAGCATCATATGGATTTGAATAAGAAAAATTATAATATTTAAATTTACCATCTGCTCCAATTGAACTAATAGGAATTAAAGTAGAATTTCTTTGGTATGATGGAACATAGGATCTTTGAGCTGCTTCCATTGTATCATTATCAACTCCTGTCATCCATTGAGCTCCTTTTTTAACGCTATATCCTAGACCACCTAACACAGAAGATACACCCACTAATCTTCTCATTCCCATTTGTCTAATAAAAGGATTTTTACTTGTAAGTTCTCTTGCGCCTAAAGCAACAATGTTAGTTGAAGTTCTTAAAATTTCTGCAGGAAACGCTATAAAATTACCTAAAGGTAAGTTTCTAATGTTCTCTACTATTAATGGTACTTTACTATAAGTAGGGATAGTGTTGGTAACTAAATAAGCAGAAGCTTCTTTCATTGCATCTAGCGGAGTTTTAGTTAGACCACTTATATTATCTACTCTTTCAAATTTTTTCTGAGCTACAGTTTGAAACCAGTCTTCAATGTTTTTAAAAAAATCTGCTTCAGCTTGATTTTTAAATCCTGAGTTTGGATTTTTTGCTATGTACGCAGGATCTTCTACCATTTTAGATATAGATTTAGCACTTCCCCAAGCGGTATCAAAAGCACTTTGATAAAAATTATCTGCGTATATTTTCCAATAGTTATCAGCTCCTTGATAGATGTCTGTTAATTTTTGCATAATTTTAGTGTTCATCATTTTATTAAAAGTCATTGCTCCATCTTTAGCTGATTGTAAAACTCTTTTCATTTCTTGAACATTTATGTTTTGATCAACAACACCTCTATAAATATAATCTTCAATTCTAGCTATTTTTTCTGCTTCTGTTTTAGCGCCATAAAAAATATCTTCTCCTGTAAATCTCCATGCATCTTTAAAACCTATTCTTCCCCCAATTAAACCACTAGCTAATGGAAACATTGAAGCTGTAGTAAAGTTTCTTATTTGTGTCATTGGAGATAAAATAGTTTTAGATACCTGACCTGCGGCTTTTAAAGCCATTAATTGTTTGTACATAGGAATAGTATATAAACTAGAGGTAGTTTCCTTTGCGCCTACAACAGCATTAATTAATTCATTTCGTGCAAAATATTTAGATTCTTTTCCTACTTTTTCAAATAACGCACTGTTTCTCACATACTCAGCCATGTCACTTCCAAATTTAACCACAGCCTGTTCTGGGATGGCTGATAGCTGGCCAAAGTTTCTTACTTCTTGACTGCCGGGATTAGTTAAAGCCAGTTCATCTAATCTTTGGCGAGTGTAAATTTGTCCTGTTAAATTGTCGGCTGTGTTTAAACCAGATTTTAATATACCATCAAAAGCTCTTCTTTGATAAATTTGATTAGCTTGAGCCATAACTACATCTAATCCTGCCATAGCTGAATTTCTATTAGTTACCATATCTTTAGTTAAAGTCTTTCCAGTGATTGGATCTTTAGTAATTCCTTTTTTAGCTAACTCTCCTACCGTTCTTCCTTCTTCAATAGACAACCATCTACTTATAACATCAGGTAAATCAGCAACTTGATAAGAGCCACTGGCTGTTTTCTTTTCTAAACCTAATGCACCCCCTACATGTCTAAATGTTTGTTCTAAGTTACCCGGTCTATATTTAATTACTTCTTTTTTAAAATTTAAAACGCCACTTTTTGCGCTGTCTTCTACCAACTCATCTAATTTTTTTTCAAGAGCAGCTGCTCTTTCTCCCTGAGAAATTTTACCAGCTTTAACATTAGCGTCAATTTCAGTTGTAGCTTTTTTAGTTAAGTTCTCCATAACTGCGGCATTGTCTTTAATTCTACCCTTCCAAAAATTAACGACTTCTTTTTCCAATAAAGGATTAAATTTAAAATCTTTGTTTTGAAAAGATGCAAAGTTACGTTTCATATACATGCCAAAATCTAAAGCTATGTTTTCTGCAATTTCTTTTTCACCTCCCAAGACTGCTCGAGAGTATCTGTCTTGCGCCTTATCTACTACCTTTTTAAAATTAATTACAGGTTTTCTTAATTCTTTGGGTAAATCTTTTAATAATTCTTTGTATTTAAGAGCATTTTCTTTACCAGCATTAACTGCAGTAAATTTTTTTGTCTTTTTATCTTTTACATAAAATTTTCTAGGAATATTAATAATATCCATAATTTTATTATTTAAAGCATCTAGTCTTAAAGTTGATTCTTTATCTCTAAAAAATACAATTTTAAAATTATCAGCTACTTGTTCGGCTTTAGTTTGAAGTTCCATAGAAAATCTTTTTATTGTAGATTCTTCTTTAGCAATAGCTGAAGCTTGTCTTACTTGAGCCTCTCTAACCTCAGGAGCAAGTCCTCTGTTAGTTTTAAATAAATTAGTTGTTCTTTGAAAATTTTTCTTAACATTATCTAACCAAGTTGGATTTAAAGGAGTGTCTAACCAGTCTACATTTACATATTTTCCTGTAGTAGGATCTATTTTCTTAGCTCCAATTTTACTTAACCCTTGATCCACTAAAGCTCCACCTTTAATAATAGCGTTGCCTAAAATATTTACCCCATCATCAGCTACTTCTTTCATAATAGGTTGCCCTGTTTTTGGATCTATACTATCTACAACAGTTTTTGTTTGACCAGGTTTAACAATATTACCCGTAAGACGATTAATTGCTCCACCAATAGGTGCATTAATTACATTACCAACTGTTCCTAAAACTTTACCCGTAACTTTAGCTGCAGGTATTAAACCGTATTTAGCTCCCACACTTAAACCTGGTCCTAATAAAGTTATTCCGCCCCCAATAACCGTACCTTCAGCACCAAATTTTAATTTACCTTTTATAGTTTCAAGAGCTCTATCTCTACCTTCTAATCCTTCAAAATCTGTTTGTTCCGTGAGCCCTGTGACATCAGACAGGGTTGGTAATTTTTCTGGAGTAGATACCGCAAAGTCGGTAATACCACCAACAGTTCCAAAGTATCCTGCTCGTTTAGCCAATTCAGCTGCTTGTCCAAATCTATAAGGAGTTCCAGCTTTGGTAGTAATACTTCCTAAAGGTACCATTTGAGAAACACCTTTAAGCTTGCTCATACCTCCAGCTATCTTTAAAGCTCCAGCGTAAGGTATTCCAAACTGTACTAAAATAGAAGTAACATCTCCAACAATAGTTTTTGTGTCAGGAGTAATAGTATCAAATGCTTTCTCAATCCCATTAAGAAGATTAGTATCTGCAAGATAATCAATAGGCATTGCACCTAATTGCAATAAACCTTGAATTAAAGAACTTACACCTTTGTAAGCTCCAACAGGAATGTCTGTAAGATAATCGGTAAAGCCTACTTCAGCGCCTTTTGCAACTTCTATATTTTCGTTTTCGTTGTCGCCCCAATCAAGAGCCATAGAGCCTCCTAAGCTGTTTGTGTTTGAGGAGGTATAACTAAATTAACCCCATACGTTACATTAAATCTATCTACATCTGCTTGAGTGGTAATATAAGCAAAGTCTTGTAATGCCTTTTCACTACTTGCAAGTAATGCGACTACTTGATCGTTTATTTCAGGGGGTAATCTTCTTCTTAAAGTAGCATAATCTAATCTAATTACAGGTTTTTCTGTAGTTACAGCACCTGTAGTATCAACTTCAGTAGCACTAACTTCTTCTATTCCCGCAGGAGTTGTTCCTATTGCAGTAAAATTTTCTGACATTGTATTCGGTTCACTACCTATCGAATACCCTATTCTTCCACCATCTTTAACTTGTTGGCCTATAACACTTATAAGCATTTTATTATATGGAGAGTTTTCCCATTCAGGATTAGCTTTAAACATTTCTATAGCGGCTAAAGCGTCTTTATAATTTTTTTCATAAGTTTTTAATAAATTTTCTTTAGGTTTCTTTTTAGCTTTATCGGTTTCAAAAGCTATTTTTGCTTCTTGAATCTCTACAATAGCGTTAGTAATAGCTTTATTAGCACCATCCAAAGCACGAAGATTCATCTCTTTAGTAGTGCCGGGTTTAGTGTTTTCTTTATACCACTCAATAGTAAACTGTTCTTTGCTCATAGCATTTTTACCTTCTTCTTGTTGGTGGGCTTTATATAAATTGTTTATAAGCGTATTTGTATTTTTTTGAGTAGAGGTAGGAGTATTAGCTTTTATTCTTGCTGCCTCTAAAGTTTTTTCTTTATCTTTAGCATATTTGTATGCTGCTAAAGTAACTGCTTTGTCTTCTTTATTTCTTCTAACTGCAACCGGTAATGCAGCTGCAGTTGCAGCAGCAATTTTGTCGTTAAGGCCTCCAGGTGTTAGTAAAGCTTTAGATAAAATTAAAGCATTTTCACCTCTAGTAAATTTATCATTTTTTAATAATTTATTTAAAATTTTCTTTTCTTCTTCAACTTCTTCCATAATATCTAAAGTAAGCTTGCCGTCATTATCACCTACTTCAATTTTTTGTTTGGATTCTATTAATTCTTTATTGGCTTTATCTGCAGCAAAATTTTTTTCTGCCTCAGATATTATATTTTGCATGTCTCGTTCTGCTTTATAGTTGTCTCCTGTTTCAGAAACTTTCATTGCTTCAATAGTTTCTTTATCATATGGAACAAATCTGTTTACTTTTTGTCCTCTTATAGTAACTTCTTTATATTCCCCAGGAACTTTATAATTTGGGTTTTTAACTCTTTTAGTTCCAAGCCTATTGGAGTGTATTGTTATATACTCATCGGTTGTATTAATTTCTTTATTTACATCAAACTTAGGAGGAGCGCTAAGACCTTCGGGCTTAAAATTAACATCTGCCCCCATAGCTGCTGCATCCATTGGGAAACTTTTCATCATTGGAACTCTGCCATCACCCATTCCCATAGCGGCGCTGGCTCCTGAAAAATCATTAGTTATAGAAGGAAAATTGTACATTTTGCTGTTACCAAAAAAACCCTCGTTAGCGTGGACTCTAGGTTCTACATGGGACATGATACCAGTTCCTTTAGAACTGCCACCTTTTCTAAACATGGGTCTTTTAAATACGTTATACATTATTTTCCAAATAAACTTCCTAAACCATATACACTAGCTGCTGTTCCGAGTGCCGTGCTTAATGGTCCGGCTGTTCCTCCTGTTGCAGGGGATGTTGTCATATAAGCTTGAGGTTGCCCTGACAATAATCCACCAGTTATAGAACTTAAGAATTGTAATCTGTTATATGGTTCGTATGCTTTTAATTGATTACCTTGTGCAGACGCATCTAATAGTGCTTGTTGATATCCAAGATCGCTAGTACCTGCTCCACCTAGTGCTTGTATGTTAGCTTGTGCTAGTGATGGTTGTAATGATGCTAAACCTTTTTGTTGTTCAAAACCTTGATTTGCTAATTGATTAGCTTGTGCATATCCTTGTCCTAACATCTGTGCTTGTAATAAAGCTCTGTCTTGTAAAGTCTGGGCTCCAAATTCTGCTTCTTGTACACCTTGTCTAGCTCCACCAAAAGCTCCAGCTGTA
>Ga0163180_10000381_pt1 | contig 25867 bp, 16 predicted proteins | sample AtlANTMetagenome_2_FD_109647 | JGI IMG/M metagenome (GOLD analysis project Ga0163180, IMG submission 109647) | Marine eukaryotic phytoplankton communities from the Atlantic Ocean - Atlantic ANT 4 Metagenome | ecosystem: Environmental > Aquatic > Marine > Oceanic | place: North Atlantic Ocean...
ACGCTGGTGCGCCGGCGGTGCCAGACAAAGGCGGCGGGCGCGAAGGCCAGTTGCCAGCCATGGTCGAGAAGCCGCCAGCAGAGATCGACATCGTCCCCGGCGGTTACGAACTGGGGCTGAAAGCCGCCAATGGACTCGAGGGCCGTGCGCCGGAGGACGAGATTGCAGCCGGGGAGGTGTTCCGCCTGCAGGTCCCCGGTGAGGACGGGGGAGGGTGCGCCGGGGGCCGCGGCGACGATGGCTTCCTGTATCCCGGTGGGCGCCGGGGGCAGATTGGGCCCTCCGGCAGCCCCGGTCTCCGGGTCGTGGAAGGCGTGGGCAATCCAGAAGAGCCAGTCCCGATCGGGTTGGCAGTCGTCGTCGGTGTAGGCGATGAGTTCCCCGGTGGCCTGTTGGGCGCCGTAATTGCGTGCCATGGAGAGTCCCCCGTGGTCCTGGCGAAGGTAGCGGACTGCCGGGAAGCGGGCGGCCACCGTGGCGGTATCGTCGGTGGATCCGTCGTCGACGACGAGGACCTCGAAGTCTGGATAGTCGAGGGCGAGGCAGGCGGCCAGGCAATCAGGAAGAATCTCTGCCCCGTTGTGGGTGCAGACCACCACTGAGATCCGGGGAGGGTTTTCGAGCGAGAGGGACGCACGGGGAGCAGCGGCCTCCGGGAGTCTCTCGCGGAGCCTTTCCAGGGCAGGCTTCTCGCTCAGGTCCGACCGGGTCAGCCCGAAGGCCCAGTTGGTCATGGATTCCCCGCGGCTGGACCAGCGATCGGACCAGGAAAAGAAGGTGGTGCCGGCGATGCCGGCTGCGAGGCACTCCTCAAGGTGGCCTTCCAGCAACTCTGCCTGCTGCTCCTCGCTGTTGCGCAGGGTATCGAGTCCAAACTCGGTGATGAGGACGGGGCGGTCCCCGGCGATATTCTGGAGGCGGGGAAGGTAGCGGGCGAGGGCCTCACGGTCCTCAAGGTAGACGTTGAAGGCGGTGAAGTCCGCATTGCGGGGCTCGAGATATTCGGTGCTGGGATAGTTGGCGTAGGCGATGGGTATCTCCCCGGCTTCTTCGCGGCAGAGGGTGATAAGGTCCTCGAGAGCCTGCCGGACCTTGTCAGGGCCCATCCAGCGAGCGAGATCGGAGGGGATCTCATTGGCAACCAGCAGGGCCCCGAGGGCGGGGTGGGAACCGTGCTCCTGCAGGAACTCCAGCAAACGGAGCTCTCCTTCCGTCCGAAGCCGGGGTTCGGCCAGGAAGTCCCGGCTCCATTCCCAGGGAAGCCCCAGCAGGACGAGCAGGCCATTCTCGTGGGCACAGTCGAGAAGATGCCGGTCGGCCCCGGTGTAGAGGCGGATGGCGTTGAAGCCGCACCCCGCGATCCGGGGGAACTCGGCCGCGGGGTCAAGGGGCGCGTCGGGGGGAAAGGGGCCGAAGGTGACGCCTTTCAGAAAGATGCGGCTGTCGCCGAGGGCAAGGAAACGGCCATCGACCCGCAAGCGCGCTGGTCCGGACGGGGACACGACTGAGACTGGCCGCTGGTGGAGAGTTTGGCAAGACGGGGCGCCTTCCCTTCCTTAGCGGACCTCGATCGCGTGATCTCCCTGGTCGGTTATTTCCCCGATGACCTGCGCACAGGGGGCGTCAGCCTCCTTGAGCAGCTCCATGGCCTGGTCAAGGTTGGCCGGTGGAACGGAGAGAAGAAGCCCCCCGCTGGTCTGGGCGTCGGCAAGAAGGAGCCGGAGGGACTCGGAGACGGATTCCGAGAAGGAGGTCGTGGTGGCAGCCTCGAGGTTGGCCTTCGTGCCACCCGGGACGCAACCGTCCTCAATCAGCTCGAGGACCCGGGGGTCAATGGCAGGGACCTGATCGCTGAGGAGGATGGCCTTCACGCCGCTTTCCCGGGCCATTGCCCCAAGGTGCCCCAGCAGCCCGAACCCGGTGACGTCCGTGCCTCCCCGGACCAGCCCGGCCTTGGCGAGGGCGGCGCCCGGGGTATTGAGGGTGGACATCAGCTGGATGGAGTGATCAACGAGGGAGCCAAGTTCAACACCCCGCTTGGTCGCCGTGGAAAGGATGCCGGTGCCGAGGGGCTTGGTCAGGACGAGGAGGTCTCCCGGAGCTGCGCCTGAGTTGGTGATCAACTGGTCCGGATGAACCAGGCCGGTCACCGAAAGGCCGTAAAGAGGTTCCGGGTTCTGGACGGTGTGTCCTCCTGCGAGGACACAGCCAGCCTCCGCCACCTTGTCAGCACCGCCTTTCAGGATCTGGTTTACATCCTCGAGAGAGAGATGCTCCATGGGCACTCCGACCACATTCATGGCGGTGACAGGAAGCCCTCCCATCGCATAGACATCGGAGAGGGAGTTGGCCGCCGCGATCTGTCCGTAGGTATAGGGGTCGTCCACGATGGGAGTGAAGAAATCCAGGGTCTGGACCATGGCGAGCTCGTCGCTGAGGCGATAGACCGCAGCGTCATCGGAAGTAGCGGCTCCCACGAGGAGGGCCGCGTCCTCAATCTGGGTCAGTCCGCGCAGCACCTGCGCGAGCTCGGCCTGGCCGAGCTTGGAGGCTCATCCTGCACAGGAGGAGAGCTCGGTCAGACGCTTGATTTCTTCGCGGGACATGCCCGGAGAGTAGGGGAGAATTTTGCCGGGGCAAACTCGACAGACCAAATTACCGCTAATTTTGACCGGAGACCTTTTAGGCCATTGCCAAAAAGCGCGAATAGGTCGAGAGTCGTCCAGCCGTTCTACTCCCTGCAAATTCGTGATCCGACCCCTGCTTTTACTCCTCGCGTTACTTTCCCCGGGCATCCTGCATGCGGCCGAACACGGGCCGATTTGCGAGTGGTACCGGGACCCGACCAGCACGATGGCGATCCACTGGGTCGCCACCGCGGAGAAGGAAGGAGAGCCGGGGGAGTGGAAACTCGGAGCGGCCGGGTTTGGCTACGGGGACGATGACGACCAGACGGTGCTCAAGGGCATGCGCAAGAATTACCGCTCGGTCTACATCCGGAAATCCTACGAGGTGCCCGCCGATGCGCCCAAGGGAGCGGAACTCACCGTCGGGATCAGATACGACGATGCTTTCATCCTTTACCTCGACGGCAAGGAGGTCCTGCGCAAGGGGGTGGAGGGTGCCGGAGCAAACATCAGCAAGGTCCAGTCGCATGAAGCCGAGGTCTGGGAATATTTCAAGCTGGGGCCGGTGGAGGCCGGGCAGAAGGGCGTGATCGCGATCGAGGGGCACAACGCGGAGCTCGACAGCTCCGATTTTACCCTGAGGCCCCGGGTTGATTACCGGGCTAAGGGCAAATTGCATCCTGTTGTGAAGGAGGGGGCGAAGTGGGCCTACCTTGCGGGGGGGACCCCGCGTGCGGGATGGACCAAGATCGGGGGGATCAAGGAGGAGGGCGCCGAAATCACGCGCTATCAACTGGCCTTCCGGCCGAAGGCGGGAGGAGCTTGGAGTTTCGCGGACCTCATGGAGCGGAAGTTCGGGACCACCAAGCACCTTGCCTTCAGCGCGGACCTGGAGGGCCTCAAGCCCGGAACCCGCTACGAATTCAAGATTGCCCGGTGGGGGAACTCCATCGGGAGATGGGAGTTTGAAACTGCGCCGGCCACGTTCAGCGAAGGGATGACTTTTGTGACCGGGGGTGACATGTATGGAACTCGTGCCTGGATGGATGCCATGAACCAGCGGGCGGGTCAGGAGGATCCCCTTTTTGCCCTTCTGGGAGGGGACCTGGCCTATGCCAACGGAACCAAGGGGGATCGCTGGATTGACTGGCTGGATTCGTGGCAGAAACTTGGGGTGGCTCCCGACGGGCGGGTGATCCCCATGATCGTGGCGATCGGAAACCACGAGGTGAAAGGCTACCAGTATCGCCCCACTGATGCTCCGGGGCGGGGCGATGCCCCGTTCTACTACAGTCTCTTTCTTGGAAAGGGGGAGGGTGCGCAGTTCACCGTCGATTTCGGGGATTATCTCAGTGTGATTGGGGTTGATTCGGGCCACACCGCGAACGTGGCGGCCCAGACCCAGTGGCTTGGACGAGTCCTTGGCAACCGGCTGGATTTCCCCCGGCAGTTTGTCTGCTACCATCGGCCGGCCTGGGGGACGGGAGTGAAGGACGACGCGACGGATATCCGCCGGGAGTGGTCTCCGCTCTTTGAGCAGTTCAAGGTGGACTGCGTCTTTGAGAACGATCACCACACCTACAAGCGGACCCACCCCATCGTGGGGGGCAAGCGCAACGACAAGGACGGCGTGATCTATCTCGGTGACGGATCCTGGGGGGTGAAGACCCGCAGTATCCCAAAGGACTGGGAGAAGAAGCGCCCTTACCTGGCAAAGGCCCTGGCAGTCAGGCACCTCATCAAGGTCACCATGACAGGCAAGCAATTCGTCTATGAAGCGATGACTGCCGATGGGAAGATCCTCGACAAAACAGTGCGGCCGATACGAAGAGCAGTAAAGTAGATGCGGGGAGCGGGACTTCCTGCACTTGATGGGGGAGTCAGGGGAAGTCATGCTCCGGACCCGGGGTCCTGAACCCCTCCGGCCCAGCGTTCTTCATGCCAGCGAATCCTTCCCTCCGCGAGTTTCTCCTCGGCCGCGTGTGGGAGGAACGCTTTGACGGGTTTGTCCTTGAGGATGGAGGGAAGCTGGCCCGCAAGCGCCGGGTCACGGATCTTACCTGGAGCGCGCTGGAGGATGGAGGGGGGCTTCTTGCCGCCCGGGTGCAGGATCTTGAGGGGGAATGGCACGAGGCGGAAATCTCCCTGTGGCAGGAGAGCGAAGGGCGCTGGGAGCTCGATGCTTCCTGTTGCTGTCCCTATGCCCATTTCTGCCAGCATGCGGCAGCGGTTCTTCTGAGTGCCAGTAAGAAGGGCGTGCTGGAAAGGCTCTTAAAGGGGGGCAGTGCCAATCTTCGGGTGGCCCCTGTGCGGACAGAAGAGAAAGAGAAAGTCTCCGAAACACCCGGGGCCCTGAGTCTTCTGCAGGCAAAGCCGCGGTTTCGTCTCGAGGTGCTGGTGGAGCCAGCGAACAGCCGTCCGGTGCAGCTTTTGCTTCAATCCCTGAGGGCTTCGAGCCGAGACGAGTGGCTGGTGGCCCGTCCCACCGCAAGCTATGGGGATCATGAGTTGCCGCTCTATACCAGCGGAGACAGCGCGGTGGTGGTTGAAACTGAGCAAGGGCCATTGGAAATCATCCGTGATCTGCATGCTGAGAAGTCTGCGGCGCAGGAGCTGGCCCAGCTGGGGCTGACCCATCTCGGGGCTCAGCCGAGTTATCGCTTCCTGCTTGGACTGGAGCGGCAGCGCGACCGGGAAATGTCGGCTGAGGCAGCTTGGTTTCCTGAGCCGAGCCTGAACACCCCGGACCTCTACTGGCCCTGGTTCAGGGCTGAGGCGGTTCCCAGGCTGGAAGGCCGGGACTGGGAGGTATCGATTGACCCAGAGGTTGGTTTTCCTGTGTTTTCGACAGACCCGGCCCAGTGGGAGAGCTCTCTATCCGAGCAGCCGGGCGGATGGTTCGCCCTTTCGGTGGGGTTCGACCTTGAGGGGGAGAGGCTGGATCTGCTTCCGATCCTCGCCAAATTGCTGGAAGACCGGACCCTCGACATGCTGGATGAGCTCTCCGGCCGCTCGCACCACCTGGTCTACCTCCCTGATGGGGGGGCACTTCAAATCCCGGTGGATCGGTTGAAGAGAATTCTGAGGCAGCTGGCCTCCCTGGTGGATCCCGATCGGCCCTTTCTTCATCCCGTGGATGCCGCCCATCTCGCTTCTGACTCGGAGCTTTCCCTGGTTCCGGACGGGAATCTCGACCGGGTGGTGAAACAGCTTGGAAAGCTGCAACGGCCCCTGAAGGAAGCTCCCCCGGCGGGAGTTCAGGCGACCTTGCGAGATTACCAGCTCGAAGGTTATCATTGGATGCAGACCCTTGGCAGGTGCCAGCTGCATGGGATCCTGGCAGACGACATGGGTCTCGGGAAAACGCTGCAGACCCTTACTCATATCCTGACTGAGAAGGACTCGGGTCGGGCGGAAGGCCGACCTGCGCTGGTGGTTGCTCCAACTTCGGTCGTTCCAAACTGGAAGGCGGAGGCCGCCAAGTTCGTCCCTTCGCTGAGTGTGCTTGTCCTGCAGGGGCCTAAACGCAGCCGGGACTTCCGGAACATCCCTCATGCGGACCTGGTGATCACTTCCTACGCCCTGCTCCAACGAGATATAGGATCGCTGAGGGAATCAGAATTCCACCTGGTCGTTCTTGATGAGGCCCAGAATATAAAGAATCCCGCAGCCAAGGTGAGCAAGGCCGCCTGTGAGCTGGTTGCCGCTCAGAGGATCTGCCTCTCGGGAACGCCCATTGAGAACCATCTCGGGGAACTATGGTCCCTGATGCGCTTTCTCCTTCCCGGCTTCCTGGGAAGCCAGGAAGCCTTCCGGGCGCGGTTCCAGGCACCCATCGAGAAGGATGGGGATGAGGATCGCAAGGAGGACCTCAAGGTCCGGGTGGCCCCCTTGATTCTGCGTCGGACCAAGGATGAGGTGGCTTCCGAGCTTCCTCCCAAGACCCTTCTGGTTCATCCCGTGGAGCTGACCACCGGGCAAAAGGATCTTTATGAGACGGTTCGGGCCACGATGGACCGGCGCGTGCGACAGGCCATCGCCGCACAGGGGCTTGAGCAAAGCCGCATCGTCTTTCTCGATGCGCTCCTCAAGTTGAGGCAGATCTGCTGCGACCCCCGCCTTCTTGCCATGGAGGAGGCGCAGGACCTGGCCTCCGCCAAGCTGGATTATCTTGGCGACCTTCTCGGGACGCTGCTTGAGGAGAAGCGACGGGTCCTTCTTTTTTCCCAGTTCACTACCATGTTGAAACTCATCGGGAAGAAGCTTGCAGGCCTGGGGATTCCCTATCTTGAGCTCACGGGATCTTCCCGGAACCGGGGCGAGCTGGTTGACAGGTTTCAGGAGGGGAGCGCCCCTCTTTTTCTTATTTCGCTGAAGGCCGGGGGGACGGGGCTCAATCTCACCGCCGCTGATACCGTGATCCATTATGATCCATGGTGGAATCCGGCTGCGGAAGCGCAGGCCACGGATCGCGCTTACCGCATTGGCCAGACCAAGCCGGTGTTCGTGCATAAGTTGATATGCACGGGAACGGTGGAGGAACGGATTCAGAAACTGCAGGCCGATAAATCGAAGCTGGCAGATGATCTTCTGGCCGGAACCAACAAGGTCACAGCCCCGGACGAAGATACCTTGCGGCAGCTGCTGGCGCCGCTTTGAGAGTGGGGTGACCCGGAGGCTGCTATTTTATCCAGAAGCGGGAAGTTTCCTGCAGCGTCTGTTCCGGATCCCGGAGTGAGAAACGCTGGAGGTCTCCAGTCCCGGGCTCCACGGCTTCCCATGGGACGACCTGCACGCTGACGCGGTCTCCTTTTTCCCAGTGTGCCATCCCGGTGGGGAGGTGGTCCTGCACGGCATAGCCGAGCAGGATCACGGAACCGGTAACCCGGCCGGATCCACTACGGATCTTTCCGAGGAGAACCTCCCGCACGGCCTGGCGGAAGGGGGCCTGTTTCAGCGGCGGCAATTCGGCGACCCTGAGAATGGTTCCCTCCAGGGTCTGGGGATCGGCTTGGACTGCGGGTCGGGGCGGCAGTTCAGGCAGGCCAAGGACCTTCCAGTTGCCAAAGGAGAGTTCACGCATGGCGAATTGCCAGACCACGACGGACTTGTTGGCCAGGCGCTCTGGATGGTGAAGAAGTGCTTCCCGACTGGCGAAGGCCCCATTTTTATTGAATGCGATACGGTCGACGGGGGCGCTCATCTCCAGGCTCAGCGTTTCGGCAAGTCCGGCCCCCTTGCCCCAGCCCATGTCTTCCTGGGAGTAGATGCGGGAAAAACTGTCTCCCAGCAGAAGGAATGGGGCTCCCGGCCGCGGCTTCCAGACTTCGTCATTCTGGCCGAGAACCATGGAAGAGGAGAGGGACTCTTTCTTGGTCCTTCCCATCAAGCGAGTAAGGTTTCCGATGGATGACAGGGAGCGCTCGACGGTCTGGTAAGGCTCTCCAGGGGCTTGCACGGAGGTCTTTTCCGCGACGAAGCGAGCGACTTCGGACATCCCTGAGGGGGACCAGTGGCTGTCTCCCCGCAGGAAAGGAGGGGTGCCCTGCCGGGATAAGTTGTCGAGTAGCGGGACGAGGTCGAGAACTTCGATCCCGTGGTCCGACCGCAGGATACGGAGGAATTCCCGATAGCCCTCGTTTACCATCGGAGAGGAGGGTTCATTTGCGAGAGAGGCCTGGGAGGGAACTGGAAGGAGAACCAGCCGGATTCCGGCCGCCTTCAGCTGCTGGTGGAAGTTGATAATCGCGGGCAGGGGGTTCCAGTGTCGTGATGCAGGGTGGCGGGGCTTCTTGAGGAAGCTCTGTCCGGAGAGGTGATCGATGTCTGGACGGTAATAACAGTGGTCATGGCGGGTGACGACTTCGGTAGTGTCGAGACCTGCGGAGGCACGCAATCGCTGGCCGGGGGAATGTAGCATCTGTGTGCCGGGTTTGGCGAAGGCCCGGGTCAGGTCCTCTGTTTCCCGGGGGCTCTCGCCGCTGAGAACAAAGGCAAAGTGTGCGATTGAAAACAACCCGAGGGAGACCAGCACGGTGAGAGAGGGCATTTGGTCTCTGGGTTGAGACGTCTTCCGGAGCGGGTTGGTCATGATCGGTCAGAAGTAATAGTAGAGAAAGGGGGGCGCCTCCCCGGACCCCATGAAGACCAGGCAGATCCAGAAGAGAGCGGTCAGCACCACCCACTTGGCACGGGTGGGGTTGTCCGCGAGGGGTTGCTCTTTCCAGGTAACCAGGGCAGCAAGCAGGAGGAGGGCCAGATGCTCCCAGGTAACGATCAACTCCCTTGTCCACCATGATGCTTCGCCCGGACTCGCGGCTCCGGCGAGGGAGGCATAATAGTGCAGGGCCTCTGCCGGGGATTGGGCCCTGAACATGACCCAGGCCAGACTCACGAGGAGGAAGGTCAGGGCGGTCCGGAGAATGATCGGCAGGCCTCTGCCCGGAGCGACCCGCTCCCCGGCGAGGAGGAGCCCGTGCAGCAGGCCCCAGAGCAGGAACTGCCAGGCTGCCCCGTGCCAGAGACCGAAGAGGATCATGACGAGGATGAGGGTGGACGCTGTTCGCCAGCGGCCGACCCGGCTTCCGCCCAGGGGGATGTAGAGGTAGTCCCGCGCCCACGACCCGAGGGTGATGTGCCAGCGCCTCCAGAAATCACGGAGGGAGGTTGCGCGATAGGGAGAGCGGAAGTTCACCGGCAGGGTGAACCCGAACATCATCCCCAGGCCGATAGCCATTTCGCTGTAGCCGCTGAAATCGAAATAGATCTGGAAGGAATAGGCAAGGAGCCCGATCCATGCGCTGAGCATATCAGGTGCTGCCGCCCCGAAGGCCTGATCTGCGACCGCCCCGCAGGGGTCGGCGAGCAGTAATTTCTTTGCCAGCCCGATAATGAAGACCCCCATGCCATTTGCGAACTGATGCCGGGATTCGCGGCGATTCTTGAGGTCCGGAGCGAGTTGCCGGTAGCGGACTATGGGGCCTGCGATCAACTGGGGGAAAAAGGCCATGAACGCGGCAAAGTCGACAAGGCGGGTGGTCGGGGTGGTTTCCCCCCGGTAAACATCGATCGAGTAGCTCAGGGCCTGCAGGGTGTAGAAGCTGATGCCGAGGGGGATCGCTACGGTTCCAAGCCAGGAAAGGGTCTCGGCCCCGGGAATCTCCGTAAGTTCCCGGGTCGCCTGGGCGAGGAAACCGGAATACCTGAAGAAGACCAGGGGTCCCAGGTTCGCAAGAATGGAGAACAGGAGGAGGAGATGGCGTGTTCGTGTCCCTTTGCGGGGCATGAACAGGGCAAGGGAGAAGGTGCACGTTGTGCAGAAGAGCAGGACAAGAACGCAGGAAGGATTTCCCAGGCCGTAAAAGAGATAGCTGCCCACTACCAGCCAGCCATTGCGTGCGGGCCGGGGAAGGAGGTAGTAGACCGCCAGCATGACTGGCAGAAAACCGTAGACAAAGATAGGCGTGCTGAAGGCCACGGGGAGAAAGCTCGAGTCTACGGTGCCGGGAATGGATTCACGAAAACGGACGACATCATGGGTTCGTCATACGGCCCGGGACCGGTGATTCCGGGGGAGATGAGATAGCGGGCTTTGGCCTTGCTGCACGATTGACCTCCATCCATCGGGAGTCAATGCAGCGCTGCCCGTCATGTGAGGAGGTTACCTTTTCCCCTGGTTAGCCCGGTGATGGGGGGAGTCCTTGGGAAGCACGGCAAGGGGGGCGGGATTGAGGGGGATCCCGCGGGCAAGCCGGGTCTTTACGGGGGCGAGTTTGGGGTCATCGATCAGGTTCTCATACTCGTGCGGGTCGGTCTGCAGGTCGTAGAGCTCCTCAAAGCCGTTGCCATAGCGGATGAAGCGGTAGCGCTCGTCGGCTACCCCGTGGGAAGGAATCTTCTCGTGCCAGAACTGGAAGGAGCAGAGCGCGAGGCGTTCCCGTTTGGCGCCTGGATCCCTGAGCTGGGCGACCAGGGAGAGGCCATCGCACTGTTCAGGGACGGGAAGGCCGGCCAGCTCGCAGAGAGTGGGATAGACATCGGTGAGGGTGGCGGGTTTCCTCGTTTTTGTCCCGTCCCGGCTTACCCCCGGGGCATGGATGAAGAGGGGAACCCGGGAAGTCTGATCCCACAGGGCGAACTTTTCCCAGTTGGCCTTTTCGCCGATGTGAAAGCCATGATCGCTCCAGAGGACGATGATGGTGTTGCCCTTCATGCCGGGCGTTGCATCGAGGGCGTCGAGGAGCCGGCCCAGCTGGTGATCCACGTAGGAGATGCTGGCAAGGTAGCCCTGCATGAGCTTCTCCCATTGCCGGTTCTCCACCACCCACTTGTGCCAGTGGGTCCGTCCGTGGTTGTGGGCGTCGGCGAGATCGTCTTCACGGTGGGGAGGGAGCTTGATGTCTTCAAGAGGGTATTTATCAAACCACGGTTGCGGGACTTCCCACGGGATGTGGGGCCGGAAGAGACCCACGGCAAGGAAGAGGGGCTTCTCCCGGTCCTGCTTCATCTGCTCGATGGCCCAGTCCACAACCATGTGATCCCCGGTCTTTTCGTCGGACACCTTGAGGGGGGCGGCCCCGAAGAGCTGTGAGTTGCCGCCCAGCGGACGCCCCTTGGAGAGGCCGGCCTTCTCGTCGGGGATCAGCTTTGGCCTCGGCCAGTCGGGGGCGATGGGATTGTTGGGGTCCCCGCGGTATTCGTCCCAGGCCTCCGGGTCGTTCTGGGAGTCGTGCGGGGTCCACTGGAGGGTATGGAAAATCTTGCCGCCGCCTGCTGCGTGGTAGCCGTGATCACGGAAGTGCTGGGAGAGGACTACCGCCTTCTCAAGAACCTTGGACTCATGTCGCCATCGTGGTCCCCGGGCTCCAAACATGTTGCGGTAGATCCCGGACCGGACGGGATGAACGCCTGTCATGATCGCGACTCTCGAGGCATGACAGACCGGAGCTGCACAGTGGGCGTTGGCGAAGTTGACCGAGCGTCTGGCAAGCCGCTCAAAGTGGGGAGTCTGTACCCCGGGATGATTGTCGAGCGGGGAGATGTAGTCGTTCAGGTCATCGATTGCGATGAAGAGGACATGGGGCTTTCCGTGGGCTGGGAGCCCTCCCAGGGACAGGAAAATGATGAAAGGGAGCAGAGAGCGCATGGCTGAAACGTCTGGGAGGAAGGTCACCGGGCTACTCTGCCTTCTTCGGGTCATATCTTGGGATGGGCCAGGGCTGGACCCCGACTCGATCGGCCCATGACTGCCAGGCGGAAACCATGGTTTTCAGTTTGTCCGGCATTTTTGTGGCGAGGTCATTGAGCTCGGTCCTGTCCGCTTCCATGTCGTAAAGCTCCCATTTGCGGGGCTGGCCCCCGCGATGCATGGAAACGATCTTCCACTTGCCGTCGCGGAGACCGAGGTTGCCATGGTGCTCGAAGCCGAGGGGGGCCTTCCGGGTGATAGCTTTCCCGGACAGGGTCGGGACAAGGCTGATCCCCTCCATGGGCTGGATCTTATTACCGTCATATTGCTCAGGATAGGTTGCTCCCGCCACTTCCACGAAGGTGGGCATGAGGTCGATAAGATGGGAGACATCGTGGACGATTCCGCCATTATGCGCGGAATTGATTCCCCGGGGCCAGCTCACGATGAACGGGGTGCCAATTCCTCCCTCGTAGGGATCGTGCTTGTAGCCTCGGAAGGGGGTATTGGAGGCATTGGCCCAGCCCGGGCCGTAAGCGACGAAGGTGTCCTCTGCGCCGGGCATGGTCTCTGGCCCGGTCCGGACGAACCTTCCATCGCGAGTCTGCATGGGGGGCCAGATCTTAGTCTGGAGCCCGTCCTTCCCGAGGGGCTTGAAATTGAAGCGGTCTTTCTGGTGGGAGTTGTTTGCCCGACCGAAGCCCTCAGCGCAGCCGCCATTGTCCTGCAGGTAGATCACCAGGGTGTTGTCGAAGAGCTTCTGCTTCTTCAACTCGTTGACAATCCTGCCGATCCCGCGGTCCATGATCTCGGTCATGGCGGCATAGACTTCCATGCACCGGATGTCCCAGGCCTTGTGCTTGAAGCCTTCCCAGTCGAGGCCCTTGGACATGGCCCATTTCTTGTCGATGACACCCATCTCAATGGCCTTCTTGTAGCGGGCCTCACGGATCGCCGGATAGCCCTTGTCGTAGACTCCCTTGTACTTTGCGGTGTCGGCCTCCGGGGCATGCATGGGCCAGTGGGCACTGGTATGGGAAACGTAGAGGAAGAAGGGCTTTTCCGCTACCTTGCTGTCTTCGCAGTGCTTGGTGATGAAAGCGATCGCATTGTCGTTGATGGCGTCGGTGTAGTAGAAGGATTCGGGTTGATACCCGGGGTCGTTATCGGGAGTGATGTAAGTGTTCCCACGGCAGAGGGTGGCGGGGTCGTAGAAGCTTCCAGCTCCCGTGATGGTGCCGTAAAAGCGGTCGAAGCCGCGCTGCATCGGCCAGGCCGATTTATCCCCATTGGGGCTCTTGTGCCGGGTCAGGTGCCACTTGCCGGACATGTAGTTCCGGTAACCGGCACCCTTGAGGGCCTCGGCAAGGGTAACACAGCGCTTGTTGATGGAGCCCCGGTAGCCTGGCCACCCCCGGTCGCCCTCCATCAGGCCCATGCCGGCCTGGTGCGAGTAGAGCCCGCTGATCAGAGCCGCCCGGGTCGGGCAGCAGCGGGAGGTATTGTAGAACTGGGTGTAACGCAGTCCGTTGCGGGCCAGCTGGTCCAGGACGGGCGTCCGGATCTCGCTACCATAGCATCCGATGTCGGAGTAGCCCATGTCGTCGGCCATGATGAGGACAATATTGGGACGCTCCGCAGCTGTGCCGAGGGCCAGCAATCCGGAAGCGAGGAGAAGAAGGAGTGGTTTCATGAGGATGATGTGGGTGAGGGGAATCAGGTGTCGCCGGGTGGTTGCCACGCAAGCGAGGGATCAGGTTTGTTACAGGAAGACAACACAGACGGGAGCAGGAACTTCAAGGCGGCTGACGGCCGGGGTGAGGGCCCCGGTTTCCTGGTTAATGGAAAAGACATGCAGGTCTCCACTGGACTGGTTGGCGGCAATGATCCACTTGCCGGAGGGGTCCAGGTTGAAGTTACGAGGGGTCCGCCCCCCGGTTTTTTCGATCTCGACCAAGCTCAGCTTTCCGGAACCCTGGTGAATGTGGAAGCAGGCGATGCTGTCATGGCCACGATTGGAGGCGTAGAGGAACCTGCCACCGGGGTGAACGAATATTTCTGCGGTGGACCCCCGGGACCATCCGTCCGGGACGGTTGAGATGGTCTGGATTTCCGTGAGCTCTCCGCTGGACTGGTTGTAGCGGAAGGCTGTGATCGTGCGGGTGATCTCATTGAGGAGATAGCCGAATTCTCCCTTCGGGTGAAAAGCGAAGTGGCGTGGCCCCGCTCCCGGGTCGACTCTGGTGGCCCCCCGGCGTTCGCTGAGGCGGCCCCCCTCTTCCAGCTCGTAGCGGATGATCTGGTCCATCCCGAGGTCGGAGATGAAGACAAACCTTTTGGCCGGATCCAGGTTGACGGCATGGGGATGAGGTTCGGCCTGACGGGGCTTGAGGGCGCCTGACCCCTTGTGGAGGATCCTGTTGAGGGTTTTGCCGAGTGACCCATCGTTCCGGATCTCGATCGCGGCGACGGTGGATCCGGTATAGTTGGCGATGATGACGGCATCCGCCCGGGGGGTAAGGATGAGATGGCAGGGGTGGGCTCCATGGGAGCTGACGGTATTGAGCTTTTCCAGAACCCCGCCCTCCGCGCTGATGATCCGGTAGGCGGTTACCGAGCCGGAGGTCGTGCCTTCGTAGTCGTCGGTTTCGTTGACCGCGTAGAGGAATTTGCCGCTGGGATGCAGGGCGAGGAAGGAAGGGCTGGGGGTTTCGGCCGCAAGCCGGAACCCGGAGAGGGCTCCGGTTTCGTCATCAAAGCGGCAGGAATAGATGCCTTTGCTCTCACCTTTGGTGTAGGTGCCCAGGAAGACCGTGCGTTTCATGGTTGCAGCAAAGAAAAGCTCCCGGGCTTCTGCAAGCGGGAAGCGAGTCGCAAAAAATTGGAGCGTTGTCCCTCGATCGTGGGAGCAGCCTTCCCGGTGGCCCCCGGAGCTGGCTTGGATTTCGGAGCGCCGGCATCCTTTGGAAGCGGGCTATTCCACTTCTTCAGCTTGGCATGGAGACTTTTAACAACCTCGGGGAAATTGGCGGCCACGTTGAGGCTCTCGCCGGGGTCCTTGCCAAGATGATAGAGTTGCGGGTCGCTGCCGTCGTAGTTGACCAGGAATTTCCAGCGGCCTTCGCGCACGGCGAGATCCGGGTTGTCCTCCTGGAGGCCGTGCCCGAAGCCGGGGCGATCAGGGGGGCGTCGCCAGAAGATGGGTGCGGTTCGACTGCTACGCTCCCTGCCCAGCAGCGTGGCGCTCAGGTCCTCCCCATCGAGGCTGATGTCACCGGGAGGTTTCGTGGCACACACGGTGTAGAGCGAGCGGTTGACATCGAGGGCACACAGGACGGAGCTGATGTTAGCCTTGCCGAGGGAGGTTTTCTCCATGAGCCCGGGGCCCCATACGATCAGGGGCGAGCGAATCCCACCTTCGTAGAGCCAGGTTTTGGCCCCACGTAGCGGATCGGATCTGCCTGCCCCGGTTTCGTGGCCATTGTCCGAGGCCACGATGATTAGGGTGTTGGCGGCGAGGGTTTCATCATTGCGAATCCGGTCAAAAAGAGGGCCAAGCTGTTCGTCCATGGCGTCCAGAACCCCGTAGTAGATGGACCTCTTTGTTCCGTCGCCCCATTTGTCGAGAGGAGGAAAGAAGGGAGAGTGGACGTCATCCGGCCAGAGGTTGACGAAGAAGGGCTTTTTGTCGTCCCGGGCCTGGTCGATGAACTCGAGGGCTGCGTCAACGAAGCCCTTGGTAATGTGTGAGCGCTGCATCCAGGTGACCCCTTCCCCGAGGCGGGTGGCATTCTGCCAGATACGGCCCGGGGTCTCCGGGTTCTGGCCTGGCTTGAGGGTGAGCGGAAGGAGCTTAGGCCCCATGCCTTCGAAATTGGTGAGGCTGCGGTCGAAACCGTAATCGGAGATTGGGGGGGCATCATCGACGTCCCGTTGTCCTCCCATGTGCCATTTCCCGAAATGTCCGGTGGCGTATCCGTTCTTCTGCAGCTCCCTGGCCAGGACTGGGGCCGCGGGATCGAGCCACTGGGCCATTCCCCGCCTGGTGTTGGACCGGCGATTGTTCAGGTAGGAGGTTATGCGCCAGCGTTGCGGATACTGGCCGGTGGTCAGGGCTACGCGGGAGGGGGAGCAGATGGGCGAGTTGACGTAGAAGTTGGTGAACTTGATTCCTTCTGAGGCGAGCCGGTCGATGTTCTCGGTCTTTACGTGGCTGCCCTCGAAGCAGGACAGGTCGGTCCATCCCATGTCATCGATGAAAACCGTGATGATGTTGGGACGCTCTGCAGCAGAGGCGAAGAGCGGGAGGACGGAGGCGATGAAGAGGAGAATGCGTGTCATGGTCTGGTTGAGCCGTTGTCTCCCTTGGCCTTGGCTGCCTCCTTGAGGAGGAAATCCAGAGCGGGCCCGGCCTCGGGGTTGTTCAGCTGGTTCTTTTGTTCGAAGGGGTCCGTTTCGAGGTTGTAAAGTTCCGTGGGGTGAAGTTTGCCCTCGAGAGCGAAGCGGTGATCCAGGAAGAGCTTCCATTTGCCCTTGAGCGGGGAGGCGTTGGAGCGGACCGCCACCACGGCCCTTTTTTCCGAGTTTTTCCTCGAGGCCTCGTTGTGGTCATTCGGAAAGACCGGGGGGCGGGGAGGGCAGGCTTCCCCGCGCAGGGCGGCCAACTGAGAAATACTGTCTTCTGCCCCGGTCCTGCCCTTGGACAGGTCGGGCAGCGGTTTGCCGAGAATCTGGGCGAAGGTTGCGAAAAGGTCATTCAGGGCGAGGAGCCGGGAGGAGGTGCGTCCAGGGGTTTTGGGGCGGCCGTCGCCCAGTTTCCCGGCAGGCCAGGATGCAAAGAAGGGAATACGGTGGCCGCCTTCGTAGGTGGAACCCTTGTTGCTGCGGAGAGGGCCGGTCGCGGTTTTCGACCTGCTTTCCGCGCCGTTGTCACTGGCAAAGATGAACAGGGTGTTGTCGAGGAGCTTGTGCCCGGGCCTCCGGGGGTCGGCGGTGCGCTGGAGATAATCAAGGAGGAGCCCGACCTGGACATCGTTCTCGTGGATGAAGTCCAGCCGGGTGCTTCCCGTGGGCCTGCCGTCCACGTGACGACTTGTTCCCGCCACCTTGTTCCCGGCAATGGACTTGCAGGGGGTGTGCGGGGTGTGATTGGCGGGACTGGCGAAGTAGAGAAAGAAGGGTTTGCTCGCCGCAGTGGCACTGCGAAGAAACTCAAAGGCTCTGGCGTGGAGAACGGGGCCGATTTCGTTGAGGACATAGGAGTCGTCAAGCTGTTTGCCTTTGCCGGTAGCTCCCACGACCCGGCGGTTATGAATCCAGCCGGGGCCCCGACGCTGTTCGGGGGCATTGGAATTTTTCCCACCGGGGCCTGAGGTGGGGTGGCTTCTGGAAATTCCGTAGAAGTAATCAAAGCCGTGATCGGTGGGTCCATCGGCGAGGGGCTGGGTGAGGTCAGCGTCGTCCCAGCCTTTCGCAGGGGACCCGTCGGTTTGCCGATACTGGAGCCCCAGGTGCCATTTGCCGACCATTCCGGTGCGGTAGCCATTGTCGCGGAGAAAGGTGGCGATGGTAGGGCGGGACTTCTCGATCAGGGGGTCACATTGGACCCCGAAGAGGACCCAGTATTTAAGGGAGGTGCGCCAGCAATAGCGCCCGGTCAACAAGGCGTAACGGGAAGTGCTGCAGCGACTGTGGGGAGAATGAGCATCCATGAACCGTACGCCCATGTTGGCAATGCGCTCCATGTTCGGTGTATGCAGCTGGCGGTCGTCCTTGTTGCCACTCCAGTCATGGTAGACCGAGGTGTCTCCCATCCCCATGTCATCGGCGAGAAAGATGATGATATTCGGGGTGGTGGCAGAGGCCGGGCTGACCGGGAGGAGAAAGGAGCCGACGAGGGCAGGCAGAAGAAACCGCAGCATGGGCGGAAAATGGTGGGGGGAGGGAATGGGACTTGCAAGTCGGGAGGCAGCGGGTCGTATGGGAGTCATCAGGAATGAGGACAATTGCGATTGGTGATATTCACGGGTGCCGTGCTTCTCTCGAGGCCCTGGTGGAATACGCGGATATCGCCGAAGGGGACACGTTGGTGACCTTGGGGGACTACGTCGATCGTGGGCCTGATTCCAAGGGAGTAATCGACTTTCTCCTTGGTTTGCGGGAGCGGAGGAACGTGGTGAATCTTATGGGGAACCACGAAATCCTGATGATCGAGGCGAGGAGCTCCCCCAAGGCCATGGAGCGCTGGATGGGAGGAGGGGTTGGCGGCAGGGCGACCCTGCAGTCCTACGGAGGAGAGGATTTCAGGGTTGTTCCGGAATCCCACTGGGAGTTCATCGAGGGAACTCTCCCCTTCTACGAAATAGACTCACACTTCTTTGTCCATGCTAATGCTGCGTCTAACGTGGCGCTGGAAGACCAGGACCCGTTCATGCTCTTCTGGGAAAAGTTCCGAAGAGTCCCCCCTCACCGCAATGGCAAGGTCATGGTGTGCGGGCACACCGCCCAGAAGAGTGGGGACCCCGCGAACCTCGGCCATGCGATCTGTATCGATACCTGGGCCTTCGGGGGTCAATGGCTGACGGCCCTGGATGCGGGTAGCGGAAATTACTGGCAATGCAACGAGGAGGGCATGCGTCGCACCAGCCACATTTCGGCACACCTTGCCGGGTGAGATGGAGGTTTATTTTCTGCGTCGCCGCCGGTTGAATTTTACCTTCCCTGCATCAAAGCGGGCGGGGTCATAGCCATCATCCAGCCACATGAGATCCCCGTTGAGTGCGGCCATGTAACCAAAGGCGCCCCCGCAGTCTTCCGGGGGACAGGCGCGTTCGCCCTCAAGGAGGATGGGCAGATCTCCCTCTCCCTCGTCCGTCCTTCCCTCGATTGCAATTTCATGGATCCACTCATCCTTGAAGTCATAGCGGTAGAGCAAGCGGAGGGGAAAGTGCCGGCGGCCCACGAAGTCCTTCAGCGTAACGGTGCTCTCTTCCTGGAAATTGTCACCCTTCTCAACCTCCTCGTGATCGGGTCCGATGACGTCGAGAAGGCGTTTGCCCTTGCCGTGGCGGAATTCGTGCCAGTGTCTGTCTTCCCAGCCCATGGCGTGTTGCACCGCGTCGTGGAGCTGTTTGAAGGTGGCGGTAGCCGGAATGGAAAACCGCCGCCAGATTTCCGGCTCTATCTGGTAGAGGAAGACTTTGACGAGGAAGCGAGGGGTTTTGCTCATGGGATGGTCATGCGCCCTTAGCAAGAGCTGATCCCGGCTGCAAGTGGAGGAATGTTATTTCCTCAAGGTTACCGCTTCGTCTGCCCGGGCCGGGTTTTCTTGTTATAGGGGGGCTTGTCGAAGGTGTCACCTTGGAGGCGGGGGTCTCCGGTCTTTCGGAGTTCGTCCATGAGGAGACCCCGCAGGGCATTACGGATGGCGTCATAGGCCTTGTTATTTGCGAGGTTGTTGATCTGGTGAGGGTCGCTGTTGAGGTCGTAGAACTCTTCGCGCGGACGGAGACCGAAGCCGAGTTCCCATTGGCGCTTGTACTTCGGATCATCCCGGTGCTTTATCATCCAGGCCTTGGTCGGGCCGGCGTCCACGTCTCCGAAAGCGAGACGGGTGCTGTTTTCCAGCTGCTGGTAGGTAGGAGGCTCAGGGTCGTTCAGTTTCAAGGGGTCGCCCATCGGCGTACGATCGGGAGCAAAATTAACGACCACCAGATAATCTTCGGTCCGCAGGGCGCGGGTTGGGTAGGGAAGTCCCCCGCGGGCGGTATTGACGTGGGTCTCCCGGCCGATCAGGGCCCAACCCCGGAGTTTTGCATGATCTCCCTCGGAGAGCGCGGGAAGCAGGTTCTGCCCGTTGGTGCCCTCTTCCGGCTTCAGTCCTGCGGCAGCAAGGAAGGTGGGTGCGAGGTCAATGAGGGAAATCGGCTTGGTGAGGACCTGCCCGGGCTTGATACGGCCCGGCCAGCGGGCGGCGAAGAGGACCCGGGATCCGAAGTCATAGCAATTGGTCTTGCCGCGGGGGAATCCGGGAGCTCCATGATCTCCGGAAATGACAAGGAGGGTGTTATCGAGTTCCCCGATCTTCTCCAGTTCATCGATGATTTCCCGGCAACTTCGGTCGAAGGCCATGCCCTCTCCGAGATAGTCAGCGAGGTCTTCACGCACTTCATGCACGTTGGGGAGAAAGGGGGGCAAGACCTTGGTCAGGGAATCAGGGTCGAGGCCCCAGAGCCTCTTGCCGGACCCCTTGGTCCATTTGCGGTGTGGATTGGTGGGATGAAACGAATAGTAAAAAGGTTGTCCCGGTTTCCGTTTCGAGAGAAAGGAACGAAAATTTTTGCGACATTCGTCGTAGAGTTTTTGCTTGGCGCTTTTGATGGAGGCCTCGTCGTCGTCCTCCTCAAGCGTCCGGCTGACATTTTGTGAGAACTGGTTGACCTTTCCCCCGGCCGTTCGGAAGTTGCCCTGTTTTCCGCCCATGCGATCCTCCGCGATATGCATCTTGTGAGACCAGCCGATATGGTAGCCGGCTGCCTTCTGGAGAAGCACGGCAAATCCCTGGACCTCGTTCCACGGGTCCTGCGAGCGATCACCGTGCCAGGGGGTGTGCAGCTGGGAGTGGGACCCATTGCGGAAAAAGTGCCGCCCTGAGATCATGGCTGCCCGCGAGGGAGAGCAGGACGGAGCCGAGACGAAAACGTTCCATCCGAGGGCCCCATCCTTGGCGATACGGTCGAAAACGGGTGTAGAAACGATGTCGTTAACGGAGGGAATTTCCGGATGGGAGTAGGCGGAGGCGTATCTTCCCAGATCGTCAGCGAAGAGAAGGACGATATTGGGTCTGCTTTTGCCATCTTGGGCGAGGACAGGGAGGCAGGTGCTGAGCAGCAGGAGTGACAAGAGCAATCTCATGGGCGCGAGCCCTATCGGAAAAGGGAATGGAGTGAAAGACAAGCCTGCATGACCGGGGAGCCTTGTGAGGGAGCTGGTCGCCTGAGGGGGTTGCCATTGAGAAAGGATACGGGTAAACCGCACCCATGATACGGTTCACCCTCCTCTTAATCCTCGCGCCCTTCTGCACGCTCCCGGCGGTCGAACCGGACCGCCCCAATATCCTCTGGATCACGAGTGAAGACAACAGCCCTTATCTGGGATGCTATGGTGACCTGCAGGCCCGGACGCCAAATCTCGATCGGTTTGCAGGGCAGGGGGTGAGATATCTCAACGCCTTTTCCTCGGCGCCAGTTTGCTCGGCTGCGCGCTCGACCCTGATTACGGGGATGAACGCCTCCACCCTCGGCATCCACAATCACCGCAGCAGCGTGTCCGTGCCCGGCTCGGTGGTCTACTACCCGCAGCTCTTCCGGGAAGCCGGATACTATTGCACCAATAACTCGAAGACGGACTACAATATGTCGATCAACGGGAAGCGAGCTAGCTGGAAGGCGGTGGGCTGGCACGAGAGCAGTGGCAAGGCCCACTACAGGAATCGCAGCAAAGGCCAGCCCTTCTTCGCGGTGTTTAATACCACGCTTTCCCACGAGGGGCAGACTACGGACAACGCTTACCGCGGGCGCAGGAAGGAGAATCCATCCCGACGTATCGTGCCGCCTGGTAAGGTCGTGTTGCCTCCCTATCACCCGGATACTCCGGTCATCCGGGAAAACTGGTCGCGCTACTTCGATAATCTCTTCCTCATGGACAAATGGGTAGGTGACAAATTGCGCGAACTTGAAGAACTGGGCGAGGCGGACAATACGATTGTATTCTACTATGCGGATCATGGTGGTGCGCTCCCGCGCGGGAAGCGCAATATCCACGACTCAGGGACGCGGGTTCCGCTCATTATTCGCTTCCCGGAGAAGTGGAAGCATCTTGCGGCTGGGAAGCCGGGGGAGACTACCGATCGGCTGGTGGCTTTTGTGGACTTTCCGGCCACCGCCGCGAATCTCTGCGGGCTTGAGGTTCCTGGAATCTGGGAAGGCCGCCCCTTTCTTGGCCCCGGGGCCAAGGAACGTGAATTCGTCTATCTCTTCCGCGGCCGGATGGACGAGCGCTATGACACCGTGCGAGCGATCCGCACCAAGGAGCATCTTTACGTGCACAATTTCTCACCACACCGCCCCCTGGGTCAGGCATACACCTATCCCTTCCGGGTTCTGGCGAGCATGGGGTCCTGGTATGAGGCCTTCAAGGCGGGGAAGTGCAACGCCGTGCAGGCGCGCTACTGGAAACGGAAGCAGGCCGAGGAACTCTACGTGATCGAGAAGGACCCGTTCCAGATCCGGAATCTGGTCGGGGAAAAGGAGCACCGGAGCGCGCTGGGCATCTTGCGAACGAAGCTGGGGAACGAAATGTTGAGGACGCGGGACACGGGGTTGATTCCGGAGGGAATGTATGCCCGCCTCTCCGGGTCCGGGACCATTCATAAATTTGCACAGAGCGAGGATTATCTGGCCAATGAGGTCCTTGCCGCTGCCACCAATGCCGCCGGGGGTGATTTGGGCGAGGGATTCTCCTTCTTCACCAGAGGCGCACGGCATGAGTCACCCCTGGTGCGCTACTGGGTGGCAACTGGAGCCCTGATACTCGGCAAGGAGGCAGCTCCGCTGAAGGGCGCGCTGGTGAAGCTGCTCAGGGATCCGATTTTCGATGTGCGGGTGGTAGCAGCGGAGGCGCTGGGCCATCTTGGGGAGAGCTCGAAGAGCCTCCCGGCTCTCGTCGAGGTGATAAACGAAGGAAACGTCTACGAGTCGCTCGCTGCTGCCAATGCGCTGGAGGCCCTCGGGCGGGACGGGGCCGTGCCGATGGACAGGATCAAAGCGATCATGCCTGAGAAGGTGCGCGCGGAGGGAGCCCGGGTGGTGGAAGCGGTTGAGAAGATCAGGTGACCGTTGGGCATGCCGGGGAAGTAATGGCGCCCTTGGTGGGATGCTCTCCGGCTTACTTCTTTCGCCGACTCAAGTCCTGCAGGCGCAGCCCGTTGGCAGCCACCAGTTCGTCGCAGCGTTTGCGTAGCCTGGCGAGGGAGAGGGCCTGGCCTTTGTTCTGGCTGGGAAGGGCCGCCACGTTAACCAGTTGCTGGGGATCATTCCTGAGGTCGTGAACAAATTCAAAGGGGGGTTTGTCCGGGCCGTCGACGAAGTAGCGGGCGTAGAGCCATTCCTGATCGCGCACGCCCTCCCAGCGTGGGATGGTCCGCGGAACTGCGATGAATTCGCAGAGGAAGTCGCGCCGCCAGTCCTTCGGGGTTTCTCCCCTGATGATAGGGAGAAGGCTCCGGCCGGTGTGGCTTGCGGGTGAAGGGAGGCCGGCGAGCTCAAGGATGGTGGAACCGAGGTCGCTGTTAAGGGCCATTTCCTTCTGGACGACTCCCCGGCGCTCCCTCGGAGCACGGGGATCGAACACGATGAGCGGGATGCGCAGGGACTGATCATAGTGGGTCCATTTGCCGGCAAATCCGCGGTCACCTAGGTAGAAGCCATTGTCTGCCGAGTAGATGATGATCGTGTTTTCTGCGAGGCCCTGCTTCCTGAGCTGGGTGACGAGGCGCCCCATGACATGATCAATTCCACTCAGCATCCGGAAGTAGGCTCGCATGTTGGTCTGGTATTTCTCCGGAGTATCCCAGCGCCAGAAGAAGCGCTGCCGGTTGAGTGACTTCTTGAGAAAGTCTGGTTGCGACTCGTAGATGGCGGCATCGTTGAGGGCGGGGAGGGGCATCTCCTGGTCGTCGTAGGCTCCATCCATCACTTTCGGCCAGGGGAAGTGCCCGACTCCCGGCCGCTTGTCGCCGTCCTCGGCGTGGGTTGCATTGAAGGAGATCTGCAGGCAGAAGGGCTGGTCGCTTTTTTGTTCCCGGAGGAACTCGATCCCCCAGTCGCCGAGGATTTGCGTGGTGTGGCGAAGGCTGCCATCGGCCTGTTTTTTGAAGTAAGGATTGCGGCCCAGGCGGCGGCGGATGTCCCACATGGAGGCGGCGCTTTCCTTGGCGATCGCGACGTGCTCCTTGCCGAGGTGGGCAGTGCGGTATCCGGCAGTCTTGAGGAGGGCAAAGTAACTGGTCTCGCAGAGATCGGGGTTGAGTGGCCCGGGCGAGGCACGGTAGAGGTGGCGGCGTTCGTAGCAACCGGTGAAGAGGCAGGCCCGGCTGGCCCAGCAGGTAGAGGTCGTGACAAATGCATTTTCGAAGCGCACTCCCTGCGCGGCGAGGCGGTCAAGGTGCGGGGTCCTGACCACGGGATGACCGGCGCAGCCGAGGGTGTGATTGCGCTGGTCGTCGGCGAACAGGAAGAGGATGTTGGGCTGGCCGGGGCAGGTATCTGAAAGGAGGAGGCAGAGGAGGAGAAAGCTGAGACGCTGCATGGGGGTTGAGCGTGCTTGAATGCCGGGGAGGCGAAAAGCCGAAATCGTTCGGGAAACCTCTTGTGGAGGGGAAATGGAACGGATCGCCCCTGGGTGGCGGAAGGCCCTTGGCCGAGGTCTTAGTCTGCCTTTTGCCCGGGCCGCTTGCGTTTCCGGGGTGCTATGCCCTTCGCTGGATCGGCGTTTGTTTTGGGAAGCCACTTGGCGAGTTTCTCTTTCAGCGGAGCCAACTCTTTTTTTGCAGCAAGATTAGTCCACTCGTTGGGATCTTCCTGCAGGTCGTAAAGCTCCTCAGACCCTTCGTGATAGCGGATGTAGCGATAACGCTCAGTTCGAACTGCGTGGTTGTTTTTGCCATGAGTCGTAAGGGCTGGCCGTTGCCAGGGAGCGTTCGGATCCTTGAGAAGCGGCATAAGGCTTGCTCCTTCGAGGGCTTTCCGCCCGGGAAGCCCGCAGAGATCGAGAAGGGTTGGATAGATGCTGAGAAGTTCCGCAGGGCGATTGCATCGCGTTCCCTTGTTCATGGTGGGGGCGGAGATGATAAAGGGAACTCTGGTCGCGCGCTCCCAGAGCGATTGCTTGGCCCAGCGCTCCTTTTCGCCAAGGAAGAACCCATGATCCGAGTAGAGCACAACAATGGTATTTTCGGCGTGGGGGCTCTTATCGAGGGCGTCGAGCAGGCGGCCGACCTGCTCGTCTGTCCACCGCGCGCAGGCCAGATAGGATCGCACGGCGTTCTTCCAGTTGCCACTTTTCAGGAACCAATCATGCGCTGGCGCCGCAGGGGCCTTGGTCAGCTCGTTGACAATTTCCGGCAGGTCGTCCCGATCTCCGGCCTTTACGGGAGGCAGGTCGATCTCGGATTCCGGAATTTCCCGGAAGATCCGGGCAGGAGAGTAGAACGGGACGTGAGGCCGGTAGAAACCTATTGCGAGGAAGAAGGGCCTCTTATGACTGACGGCAATTTGCTCGATTGCCCAAGTAGCGTCGGCGTGGTCCTGGAACAATTCCTCCTTGTAGGTCTGAGGTCCGAAGTCCCAGAGCCCGCTGAGTTTCGGAACAAGCCGGGCATCCTGCTTGATGCGCTGCCCCGGGCGTGGGCCCACCACGTCGAAGTCACCCGGAGGAAGGCCGGAGCCATGGTAGATCTTACCAGTTGTAAGGGTGAGGTATCCGTTAGTCGCGAAATGCCGGGCCATGGTCACATGATTCTTCAGGGCTGGCACGGTCCAGGGGCGAGGAGCATTCATGTAGACGCCCGAAGTCGAGGGGCGCAACCCATACATGATACTGGTACGGGAGGGGTTGCAGATGGGAGCCTGGCAGTGGGCGTTAGTGAAGAGGACTCCCCGGCCGGCTAGTCGATCAATGTTGGGCGTCCGGGCGTCTGGATGCCCCGCCAGGCAGCCAACCCAGTCATTGAGGTCATCGATGGCGATGAGGAGGACATTTGGTTTCCCGGTCGGGTTGGCATCCTCGCCCGTTGCAACAAGCTGAAATAACAGCCCGGCTAACAGACCTGCGGTTGTAATACGAATCTTCATGAGCCTCCCGGAGGATCGCCTCTGAAACGGATTCAAGCAGTCCTGCATCACTAGAGAGGAAGGGGGCGCGGTAAATCAGGGGGTCCCCTTCGGGCCCGGCCACCAGGCGGCTAGCCGGGCAGTGAGCTCCTTGACTTTATCCG
>Ga0163180_10000382_pt1 | contig 25849 bp, 72 predicted proteins | sample AtlANTMetagenome_2_FD_109647 | JGI IMG/M metagenome (GOLD analysis project Ga0163180, IMG submission 109647) | Marine eukaryotic phytoplankton communities from the Atlantic Ocean - Atlantic ANT 4 Metagenome | ecosystem: Environmental > Aquatic > Marine > Oceanic | place: North Atlantic Ocean...
ATGGGCTGTGATAAGTTCGAACCGTTTGTGGGAACAGCTATGCACGCCGACATCGGTGAGGTTGTAAAGCTCAATGCTTAGTGTAGGCGACCTCGTTATATGCGGAGATGAAACTGGAGTCATACTGAGATTCTGGTATCAGGATGGTATGAATGAGGGAGAAACTGAAGTGATGGCTGAATGCTTGTGGCAAAATGGCGACATCGATGATGTAGATGCTATAAATCTAGAGGCGATCAATGAAAGTCGGTGATTTAGTGAGAATGAAAACCCATGAAACAGGTCTTATTGGCATAGTCGTAGCCCGGTCTCGACCTGCATCTCCTGCACACATAAGCATACAATGGTTCGGAAGTTCAGGTAAAGTTCAGCAGGAACCAGAAAACTGGCTGGAGGTAGTTAGTGAAAGTCGGTGACTTGGTAAAAACAAAGAACCACCCTCATGCTAAGAGCTACCCGAAAGGAATGGGTATTGTCGTTGGCTATCGCGATGAAGGGCTGCATGAAATGTACAATACTGCGCATGTCTTGTGGCCTGAGTCAGGGGAGAGACGATCTGTGAGGCAGATATTTTTGGAGGTGATAAGTGGACGTGGGTGATCTAGTTAAAGAGCGTCGAGGAGACGGCAAGGGAATCATTGTTGAAGTCTTTAGGGATCAGAACATGGAGTTTGGTGCAAAACCTGGTGAATACACCTATGTGACTGTTCTCTATCCTGGTGGAAAACTCTTCAAGCAATCGACAAGGGCGTTTGAGGTGATCAGTGGATGTCGGTGATCTGGTAAAGACAACAAGTCATAAAAACGCTAGCGCTTACCCAAAGGGTTTTGGGATCGTTACCAGCGACCTTGGGTCATTGACAAAGGGTCCAAATGATATCGTATATGTCATGTGGCCTGCTACCGGACAAGAAAGCCCGGTGAGGATTATGTTTTTGGAGTTGATTAGTGAAAGTCGGTGATCTGGTAAGGAATCTAAACTCTGAAGCTCGATGTATGGGTCTTGTCGTGGACTTTGAGTTGCGAAGAGCAGGAGGCGGATCCTACTCTGTGAGGATGCCTGTGGTCCTGTGGTCAGATGGAAGGTGCAGTCCGATTATGCCAGACATGGTTGTGAGGTCTCAATGAAAGTCGGTGATCTCGTAAAGCTTCATAGCTCGACACGAAGGAACGGTCAGTACGCTGGTAAGTTTGGAGTAGTTGTCGACTTAGATTCGTTTGACAATCCAGTTATCATCGTCCGAGGCGAAGTGAAGTCTTTCCACTATACACAGGTTGAAGAGGTGATCTATTCTTAAGCTTATCAAATCACTATTTGTTTCTAGTCCAGAAGAAAAGATTCGTAAAGCTAGAGATCGGAAGTACAAAGAGGCTGTTCATTTACAGCGAAACGGAAAACTCAGGGAGTACGCTGAAGTCATGAAGGAGATTGAAGATCTCGAAAAACAATATGTGGAGGTGGTAAGTGCGTCAGAACAAAAAGACATTTAAGGACGATATCGAAGCGGCCGAAAGGAATCTTCTTATCTTTAGCTGGCTGGGGGTTATTTCTGCGATAGGTGTTATTGCACACGCAGTGTGGGGTATTTTATGAAAGTCGGTGATCTGGTATTCAACAATGTCGATCTTGAATATGCAATCATCATTGACATTTGGGGCGGAGGCGGAGAGCGTCGAAGTTGGCAGGATACGAATGTGACCCTATCAAGTGGCGCAAAGGTCTGGGCAGGATATGTTAAGGTGATTAGTGAATGTAGGTGACTTGATTAGATGTGGACAGGAGTTAGGTATCATTCTAGACCTTCAAGCTAGACCACCTGGGTTTATTTCTGGACCCACCACTGTCTGGCTCAATGTTTTTTGGGAAGATGGTGATGTCGAAGGGATTAGTCCAGAGGATGTCGATGAGGTGCTTAGTGCAAGTCGGTGATCTAGTTAACATCAACGAGCCTGGCAGATACAGAGGCCTGAAGGAAATCGGGATACTTGTCAAAAGGACTCATCTCACCTATGATCCAAGATATTGTCGATGGAACGTTCTTTGCAGAGGCAAGATCATTGAAAATGTTAGGCAGCAATGGGTGTCGCTAGTAGAAACATGCCCATGCAAATATTTATAAAGCATGGTAAAATAAGAGTATCAAGGAGGAGCTATGAAGGCAGTCTTAGCAACACTATTGTCTCTTTTCATTCCTGGCTCGGGACATATTTTTTATGGGCAGATCGCTTGGGCAGTAGCGTGGTTTGTTCTGGGATGGATGACATGCGGAGTAGCCAATCTTTTCTCGGCTGGTCATATTATCTATCTTGCATCCAAGTAGACCAATAGGAAAACAGGAGAGGCTATGGAAGAACTAGAATATCGGCAACTTTTGAATGGCACATCTGAGAAGATGGCAACTCTCATCTTTGAGAAGGTCGACAGAGCTTACGAGGATGGGCAACGAATCGACATCCACGATCTTACACGTGAGATCTTTGGAATGATAGATACATTCATTCCTAACCTGGCAAGCACGTCAGAGTTTAACGCGGTCTGCAATGGAGTTGATTTTCTAATCGAAGAGGACAGCGTCTGGTTTGATACAAGGGACGGAACAGTCCATCGAGCGTAAAGAGGAGAGAAGATAATGTTCAAAATCGGAGACAAGGTAGAGGTTCACACGAAGTTTCACGGGTGGAAACCAGCGATCATCGTTGAGATTATCGCTGACAGCCGGGGAATAAGCTGGGAGGCCAAGCACCTTCGGCATCACTGGACCAAGACCACAATTGCATGTGAGCAAGACTTGAAGATGGGCGTTGAATGAAGCCAGGCGATATGGTTAAGTTTGTGGGAACCTGGAGTCCTCGAATGGGACCGCCTTTCCCGAAGATAGGTGTGGTCACTGAAGTGTGGACAAATGGTCGCACGCGAAAGATTAGCAGTGCAGATGTTATTTGGGATGTTGGCATCGAAGGAAACATTCAAGCTAAATCTCTCGAGGTTATTCGTGAAAGTCGGTGATATCATTCAGTTCAAGTTCAAAGGATTCAAAAAAGACTTATCAGGCATTATTATCGAGACAGGTGTGTACACAGGCAACAAGGATATTTTGGTTATGTGGCAAGACGGTGAAATCTTTACAGAGAAAAGCAAGTTCGTGAAGGTCGTAAATGAAACCAGGTGATCTTGTCCAGGTTGGAGTGCTAGACAAACAAGGTCGGGAAGAGTTTATCTCCGGGATGCTGATTGAAGATTGTCCACCCGAGAGTCACACAAACGGAATGCACCAGATGCAGGTTCTTCACGCAGGCTTTACGAAGTGGTGGCCTGCAAGTTATGTAAGGAAGGTAGATGAAGTACGAGATTGAGATCGTGAGCGATAGACCGGACCTATGGAAAGACGGTGACCCTGTCAGGCCGGAGCTGGGTGTCTCATATAAGACATACCCGGGCAGGCAGGTCTACGGTCTCAAAGACGAGTCTGGCGAGCACATAGCTTTCTGCTGTGTTGCCCGAACATGGGATGTCCCGCAGGATATCATGTCACTAAGTAGACTCACATCAGAGGATGGCTCAATCTACGTCCCATATACTGTCTGGAGTCTTCGACGTGGTGCGGGCAAGGCAATCATCAATGAGCTCTTGCGCGAGGTAAGAGAGAACAATCTGGGTATCAAGCGAGTGGTCACCCTTTCTCCTCGAACAGAGATGGCAAGAAACTTTCACCTACGGAACGGTGCAAAGGAAGTGTCGTCAAGCGTTGTCACAGTTAACTTTGAATACCCAATCGATGAGAAGGTGGTCAATGAAAGCTGGTGACCTTGTAACTGTGATCGGATCACGACACAGGAAGGAGCTGACCGGAATCATCCTTGAAGAGTGGATTGGGTGTGGAGGATGGTGGACAGTCATGACAGACAACGGGGTTATCAACTGGCCAGGTAGTCAAATGGTGGTGATCAGTGCGAGTCGGTGATCTAGTAAGGCTAAAGAAACAAGGAAACGGTCAACCTGGAGTTGGCATAATCTACGAACGCACACCAGGACCACATCTCGGCCCTGGACGGGGAGATGAGTTCAAGTGCCTGTGGGATAACCCGCACTGGAATCACAGTTTTTACTTCGAGCGTGAGCTAGAGGTGATCAGTGAAGCAAGGTGACCTTGTGCGGGCAAGAGATGGTGATTGTGGTGTTGTCCTCAGAGTAGAGTATGTCAAGGCCGGAGAATATTGGGTGACATGCCTGTGGCAAGACGGTGCGGTTGAAGGTATATGCAACTTGGATCTCGAGGTGGTTCATGAGGCGGGGTGATCTTGTAAAGTGTGTTGGAGAGGCGTATAGTTATGAAGACAGGATTGGCGTGATTCTCACATGGGTCAGATACGGTGGTCCTGAAGGTGCAGTCTGGGAGGTTCTCTATCCTGATGGCGATACAGAGTACTGGGATGAAAGCGATCTAGAGGTGTTAAGTGAAAGTAGGTGATCTAGTTCAGCCCATCGCCGGCAAAGAGTTCCCTGATGAACCCCAGATTGGCATTGTTATTGAGGTGATTGATCACGTTGAGGTTCCTCCTGTTTGTAAAGTTTGGTGGTCACCGGGCGTGATTGATAAAGAATGGACAGACGAGATTGAGGTGGTCAGTGAAAGTCGGTGACCTGGTAGAGTTCTCAAGACGATTCAGTGGAAAGAGTGGTGATAAGTATCTCGTCATAAGTCAAGTCGAGACGTGGGACAGAAAGGGTCCTAGCTCTCCATTCTCCAAGTGGGAGATTTGCAATACAGTCACGGGCAAAACGCACATTCAAGCGCGAAGGGATCTCGAGGTGATCAGTGAAAGTGGGTGATCTGGTTAAAGTGATCAAGCCTGGCTTCACTGTCAGGAAGGGTAATCGAGGTCTCATCACTGAAATAATCGAGTACACAAGGTATGGTAACGATAGGAGTGGGCCGGTCCCGAGCGCGATTGTTTTGTTCTCAGAAGGTACAGTAATCGTTCCATTGAGTGCTTTGTCTAGCGTTGAAGATCCTTCTAAATAAGTGTCATGCAACTTAGAATCTTTTGTAGTATAATAGAAACACCTAAGGAGGAAAACAATGCCACTCGCAATCAATCAACTCATGTCAGACATCAAGTTTCTAAACGAAGAAGAGCTCATTGAGCTTAACCGATTTGTTGTCGCTACTATCAAGCACGTGCGAAATGAAGAGTCACGTCGAATGAAGCGTCAACTCTTCATTGGTACAAAGGTCTCTTTCGAAGATAACGATGGCAACACAGTCTCAGGCTCTGTTACCAAGATCATGCGGAAGTTCGCACGGGTTCAGGTTGGTCCGTTGACATGGCGGGTGCCTCTTAACTCCCTGACCAAAGAGGCAGCGGCATGAAAACCAATGAGTTCAACGATCTAGTAAACGAAGCAAAAGGTGCAGCATATCGCGCGCTCGGTGACTACAAGAACAAGCACGGCTACCACGATGGTGGTACATGTAACTTCGACAAGGTCGCTATTCCAGGCGGAAAGCGCACAATGAAGCTGGTGGAAGCATCAGATCTAAGCGGCTATCTGCGAACAAGTGGATTGTGGAAGGGCTACGTGCTCGTCTCGGCTCCGGCATGTTACCAGGGTTCGTTCAACACTGTCCAGGTTGAGGCCATGGCCAAGGTCTTCAAGGCCGGCGGGTTCCCAAGCACTACAGTCTACTACCAGATGGATTAGGAGAAAGCAATGATCTACACACGCAAAGACTACATGTCTGACAAGTGCACCCACGCGGAGTACTACGGACAACTCGTTACTCAGGGAATGAAGGAGCATGTTGCCCGAGCGATTCCTCAAGCACTCGCTAAGAGTACTGACCCACACTTCAACGATATCTCGCTGTCCACGTGGGATAGACTCGGAATGGTGTACAGTCTGCGCTCAGAGTTTAAAGAGCTTGGTGACATCAGGTCGAAGGCCGGTATCGTTTGTGTCCTGAAGGAAGCGGCACGACAGGTTAAAGAAGAGTTTCGTGTAAGCTGAACACAGCTGTGGTATAATAGAAACACCTAAGGAGGAAGGCAATGCAGCCACAAGAGATCACAATCATCATTCACAGTGACATCGATCCGTCACAACTTCTGGATATCGCCAACGAATACGGTGAGCACATCGCTGAAGAGATCAAGACGTACGGTGAGGATGCCGTCTTCCACGAGGAAGAGACATCAGTTCAGGATGCAGCTTAGGTTAAAGGAGAAAACAATGTCAGACAAGAATGAATCAATCAGTTTTGAATATAGGCTCGACGCCCTGCTTGAAGGCGACGGCGCGGGAACACATGTTCAGCGGAGTGACGGTCGATGGACTCGCCGATTCGGCGATTGGGATAACCCACGCACTCGCCACTACGATGGCTTTGGTAAGACTGAGGCTGAGCGCAAAGGTACGACCACACACGTTGAGGTCAATGAACGTGATCTTTACGAGGCGATGACTGTTGCTCGTCGGGAATACGAGGACGCTTACGCTCGACTCCGGAATCTTGAGAAGCTCATCCAGCACATTCCACTTGTGAAGGACCGGCGTCGTCGAGGTCAGCATGAACCGCACCTTGACGGGTTCGTTGAGCAGCCAGTCAAGCAACCTAAGACTAAGAAGGAAGAGTTTGCAGTTTGGCGCTAAGTGCGTGCAACTAAAGCGCATCTGTAGTATAATAGTAGTATCAAGGAGACTACCATAATGATGACTAGAACCATCGACCCAAATGACATTGCCCAGAGTAAACCCGATAAGAGAGGAGGCTATGACCTACTTGTTGACATGAATCAGCTTGGCCTAAGAGAGGATAAGATTCCGCCAGCTGAGATTCGCATTGAGGGCGAGCGCTTTCACCGGGCAGGTGTGGTTGATGCTTCTAGCAAGAAGTCAGCATACTGGTCTTACTGGAACGAAGGTGTTCCTGCCAAGAATCTGCAGCTTAGTCTCTGCTAAGCAGGCATGCAATCAGTCCCCGGCTGTGGTATAATGTTAGTACCAAGGAGGAAAACATGTCAATCACTGATATGAACGAAATGGAGAATCTGATCGGCGAAGTCGTGGATTGTTTCGAGGAAAAGATGAAGGTGCTTTTTGAAGAGGAGCCTGAGATGTTCAAAGGTCGCTCAACCGAGCAGGAGTGGCGCTCTCAAGTCACCAACTGCGGGTTGGACCTGGTGACAGCCATCGACCGGTTGGTTGAGAAGTACGAAATGAAGCTTCACGATGGTGAGTACCTCGAGGAGCTTCGGGACTGGCAGCGGGATGCCGGAATCGAGGTGGCATCATGATTCGACAAGCAAAGATTCGTAACGATGGAAAGGCCTGTAACGTCATGTCACAGTCAGACATTTACGGTGTCACAGTTCACTTCGACAATAGCTTCACACTCCGCCTCAATCAGGACTGCTTGGAGGATTTGATCGATCTGTTGATCGATGTCACCCGGGATCTTGATGCGGAGCGCGAAGACCTCATCTCCACAGGTCAAGAAATCTTTGATCAGAACGGCGACCTCGTGATCCCAGCGCTTGATCTCGCACAGTGCGCAGAGGTGTAGTAAGGTGGCTGTGATTCATGTAACGAGTGTTTTATTTTCAGGAACAGATAGTCGTGGAAACGCTGTATTTGAAGCAAAGGGTGTGTTGAACGACTCTGAATCCAATACTATCAAATATTTTACTGCTCAGACTATTCAGTGGAGAGGGGAGCCTGTCTTCAAGATTCAAGGAGCTGGGAAGCTTTCCGACTCTATCTGGCACAGAGGAGAAAGAATAGCTGTTGCAAAAGCATGTAAGTCAGCTCGACTTGAAAAGTTTGGTGGCGGTCATAAAGAAAAGATTGTAGCTGATATTCCTAGTGGGCAAACAGTAGAGCTACGAGCAGGATGTACATCTCTTGAGGGGGTTATATAATAAGAGCGAGGAAGAGAAAATGTCTGAAGAAGATGAAAAAGAAATCTTACTTGTATGGGGATTGCATATTGATATCAAGCCAAAAGGATCAGCATCTCAACGAACTAAAAATCGACTAATGGAGAAGGGCGGTGAGGGTTTTCTTATTCAATCATCTCCCCCAGAACAGCCTTGTAAAGCTCTTCACAATCGAAAGTCTATTCTTGTAGTAGCTGCGTCAGACGGTGCAAGAAGGGGAGATCGATGGATTGGGTGGCTTCCGGTGGATGAAATCTCTATCAAGCGCTGGGGAGCAAAATGAATATCTCTACTGCATGCATATACTTCTCTGGTAAGGTATAATAGCAATGAACCTAACCAAGGACAGAACAATGGATGAGATAACGCCGCTTGAAGCAGCTGTGCTCAATGCAACGATGTTACCCTCGGGCCTAGCAGTCACTGCTATGATTCAGGAGATGGTAGAAAAGGGAGGCGAGGCTTCTACTACTATCAAGGATCTGAAATGGAGAGACAGTCAGGAAGATCGAGAAGCGTTTCTTGCTTCTCTGCAAAAAAGTCGAGAAATCAATCAGCAGCTTGCACTCATTGCATCTATGAACGAGGTTTCTCTTGGAATCTCTGCTTGAAACAGGGGACTAAATGATTCATCAGGCTATTCTTGAGACAATCGCACAATGGACACCAATGTGGTTTCTCACTTTTCTATGGATATATGCTCATAGAAAAGTAGAGGCGCCCGCATGCAAACATGAAAAGCCTGTGGTACAATAGAGGTACAAGGAGTTAAGATGAGAACGTTTATCATTAAGTTCAATAAGCACAACGGCAAGATGGGCAAGCGCACCATCAGGGCGCGGAATGGCGAAGAGGCGATTATCAGGTGTCGATCTGTGGTGGCTGATAGCTTTTGGCACTTCGTGGCATGGGAAGACTAGGATGTATAAGAATCAACACGAGGTAGAATAATGAAGAGGTACAGCGCATTTATCGCACAGACAGATGACTTTCGAGGAGAAAGAGAAGATCTGGTTGAAGCATGGCAGAACGAGCATCCGCATGTTTATCACGTTCACTTCGAAGTACCTGATGGTACACCGGAGCGCATGGTATCTCTCATTGCCGGTGGTCTGTTCTGGGAAGATCTTTGGTCTCCAGCGACCACTATTCATACAGTGGTTGAAGATATTATGCCGGAAGATACTCGACCCCTCTTTGAAGACAGGGTCAACATGTCAATCGAAGATCGTACACGCAATGTGGTTGCACCCGTTCTCAAAGCATTGGGCAAGAATCGAAACCAAAGCGTTAAGGACGTAGATCTTTGGTCGGATCGAGAAGATGCGTGGGACGATAAAGTTAACTGGTAGCTACATGCAACTTGAATCAATCTGTGGTATAATAGTATCATAAGGAGGCAACATGCCAGACACACAGAAATATCGTAACACCATGAACCTCGGTCGTGAGGATGACAACTTCCTCGGCTGGAAGCTGGGCGACATCGTCCACACTGCAGGCTCTTACGTCACTGCCAACAGGTACAGCTACTGCGGTTATGAAGAGTTCAACATTCCCACCGGATCTCGTGTTCGAATCATTGGTATCAAGCAGACTGACCTGAACAAATCCTTGCACAAGGACGGTTACGGTGACGTCTACATTGACTTCGAATGTCTGGACCACTTCAACCCTGACGGTACACCAATGACATGCGGTAATCGACATGCAGGTTGCATTGCGGAGAGAAGTCGTGAGTTCGCTCTTTGCCCGGACGGTAGTGGAGAACCCGGATATCTTCGAGGTAGCGGTATGCGAAATGAAGGCCTCTGGGTAAGTCTGGAGTCTAGACAAATCGAAGACCATCCAGAACATCACTACGTGCAGTTCCAGCCTCGGAAGATTGTTGACCCGAAGCAGTATAGCGGTCCCGGTGGCGACGGAACCTTTTATGAGTACCTCACAGTTTCATCCTGTGACTAGGCTGCGTGTAAGCTGAACGCGGCTATGGTATAATAGAAACACCTAAGGAGGAACCATGAAGGTTTATACATTTGTTATTGGATCAGCTGACGACTTTGACCAGATCCAGGATCTGGATGAATACGTTGAGAAGTACGGTTTCGCTGGAAGCCGAAACTACTCAGTCTTTGAGTTTGAATGTCCAGCTGACTGTAGTCAGGAGCTTGTTACGATGATCGGTCGAGGATACGCGTTCAGCCAGGACTGGACGATGGATGACACTTACAGCTTCTTGATTGAGGGTGCACTCGACGGTGATGCTGAGAAAGAGATGTTTGACGCAGGTCAACAGGCAAGCCTGGATCTCGCACAGTGCTCAGAGGTCTAAGGAGAAGACATGGCTACATTTGAAAGAGCGGTCCGGGAATGGACTGATACAATCAACGACTGGTATAGTCTCGATGCGAGTCCAGCTGAGGTCACACTGGCATTCAATGCGCTCAAGGATTACCGTGATGCTGAGGACGAGCCGGGTGAAGAATCGTACGTTGAGACGTTCTTTCACGGCCTGGGCAAGATGCCTGGCGGCAAGCCGGTGTGGCGGACAGGACTCGACACAGTTGACCGTGAACACTTGGCAGGATTTGTCGAACAGATTAGAGAACAAGTATCATAGGGAGGAAGGCATGATCACAGGACAATGGAATCCACACAAGAACCCGAAGGACAATCGAGGGTTCACGTCAATCGCAGATATCGTCAATGACATCGCAGATCGCGCGCTCGGTGGGTTTGATGACTTCGAAGATGATGAGTATCACTATCCTCGAATGATTCTTGATTACTATAAGAGTGAGGACTGTCCTGAACCTCTGAACGAAGAGGTCTACCAACAGGTCCTGCGCGAGAACGATGAACGTGTCTATCGCGCAATCTGGCTCAAGATTCACTCGCGGATTTACTAGCGTGCAACTAGCACGGGGCAGTGGTATAATAGGATCATAAGGAGACAACATGGCAACAACGCAAGAAGTCGCAGAGCAATTCAACATCACCCCTGAGCAGGTCAAGGACCTCAAGCAGGGTATGGCAACAACCTGGAGTCATATCAGCGGTGACTGCTACGAGTTTGCACACTGCTACGACTCAGAGACAGAGATGATCGCTGAGATGACCCTCGACGCTGGCCGGCTGGAGGCATACTCCAAGATTGATGGAATGGAGACTGACTGGTCATTCCTCGACACGAAGGGTCTCGACGTCATGGCGCTGGGAGAGGCGACTTGGGAAGCACGCTACGCTTGAGCTAAGGGAGGAAAAAATGAGCACACACAGCGCGATCGGTGTTAAGCACACTGACGGAAAGATCACAGGATGCTACGTCCACTTCGACGGATATCCACGTCACATGGTGCAGGCACTCGAAGATTACGCCAGCAAGTTTACAACCACAGGCCTGGTCATGCTAATCACCAAGGCACAGCAACATGGCGGTATTCGATCATTCCATTCGCCAGACCCAGCGGGTGACACAGCCGAGGACGGTATCGGCCACTGTGATCCATACACAGACTTTCTCGAAGACGGCGAGGAGTATGTTATTGATGAGACAAACTTCTACGACGATCACATGGGAACATGTTTTTGGTATCTGGTAGATCACAAGACAGGTGAGATCGAGAAGACTGAGAAGTGGTAGGGAAAATAGGAGTTAATAATGAGACACGTGTGGACTAGAGAAGAGTGGAAAGATATTCGATTAGACGAAGCTCGGGCAGCTTTGATTAGCAGAGCGAAGTCATCACCCCGACTAGGTGATCTAACTGTGAGGGACCTGTGCTGTCTTGCCAGAGATCCGTGGCTGCCTGTGGGTATATATATCTTCACTGAAGGGGACAGTGTCCTCTATACGGGCAAGACCCACGGTCGATCTTTTCATGAAAGGATGGTTAGTCATGTAGACCATCGAGACCCTATTGTCGGCTCACCTCACCTAGCTCAGCTTGTTCAATCACTTATGAAGCGTGGCGGATCAGAGACATCAGATGAAGCGGTTAGTCGGATTCTAGATATGCAAATCACATGGCTACCTGTTCCTCCGCTTCATCTCGATAGGGAGAATCACAAACTTCTGATTGCCCATCTTGAGAGACGCCTCTTATGGAAGCAGTGTCTTGATCCAGAGTTTAACTCACCTCGGGTGAAGAAGAATGACATCTTCTCTCTCAAAGGGGTTCGCTATCATTTGACAGGAGGAAGTCTGTTAGGTGATCCCGTAGAGGCTCTAAAGTGAGAATAGGAGACGTTATCAGGCTAAGACCCAACTATCGATACATGATAGGATATGATAGTGAGTTTTGCCCGCTGATCGGGACCATAACACGCGTCAATCGGATAGGCAATCTAGATATCCTAATGTCGAATGGAGATAAGATTGTTGGTGTCATGCGTGGTAACGTTGAACTGATAACATCCATCTCGGAAGAAGAGTGAAGAAGGGTGATTTAGTTCACATCGTTTCGAAAGACTACTGGCCCGATACTGTTGGTGTTATCATTGGCTCATTCGATGACTTTCAAGATGGCTTCCAGCATTTCGAAGTTATGATAGGCAGTGAGGTCGAATGGTTTAGTGACATCGAACTAAAGCTCATTCGTGATGACAACTCAAGCGCGGTTACAGAATAAAAGATCAGAGAAGACGGGGAGCAAGGGAAACACGTGCCACACCTCAGAACGATAATGCTACTGCTACTCCTGGGATGTGCGCACACTAAGGAGCAAAGAGTCCAGGATAGAGAGAAGCTAAGACGCTGCTCACCTCTACTCAAGGAGATACTACACGTCCAATCCCTCAGAAGAAAGAACAACAAGCGAATGCTACTAAACGTCGATAGGCTTAACCAGGGAATGATAACTCACCAGGAGCATGAGACTCTAAGAAATGAATGGACCCAGAGGGAGGGAGAGCTACGTCGATATGTTACAACTCTCTACGACATGGCACACATCACGGACTGCATGTGATTCACAGCGATAGGGGTTATCGAGCGCCCGTACACGTCATCATCGAGCGCCCGTACACACATCTAGCGAGCGCCCGGACGTACGAGCACGCACGGAGCACCCAGCTCGCTGCACGCCTCGGGGACAAGTGGCTAACTGTCTGCTACACATCCCATCGAGCGCCCGGGTACTCGCCTACGCGCCCGAGCCCAAACCTCACTGTGGTGTTTTCTCACATGGAAGGGAACTAAAATAGTGATGGTGAACCTCTTAGCCCCAACGCGCACACGGATTCTTTTTTGCATAAAAACGTGTAAAACGAGGTTGGATGTGGTATGATTTATGTAAGATGTCAACAGCTTAGATGGAGGTGATGTCTTGGGCCAGTCTAAAATCAATAGAGGTAGGGAACGTCGACAACAACTGCGCGAGCGCGCCGTGGAACTCGCTGAGCAGCGATCGACCAGGACTCCCACTCAACAGCTCAAGCTGCTTGATGATAGACTGGGGGTTGGGGTGGGCGCAGTTAAAGAGAGAGGTCGACTTGCTCGAGAGATCGAGCAGACAAGCAAGAAGAAGTCGACTACACAGCCAAAGGAAACTGTCGAGCGCAAGCCAAAGGGCAAGAGCCCAAAGGCTAAGGAGCGAAGACAGAGTCAGCGAGGGACAAATAAAAAGTGAGAGGTGAGCTGTGAGAGGAGGGGAGAGAGACCCGACATCGATAAAGCTGGGGCTGCTGAGAGAGCGCCACCAAGAGATCGACGACGAGGTCGACAAGCTGGGTGAGAGGCGATGGCTGAGTGGTCGAGACCACATGAGAATGAAGGAGCTCAAGGTGCGTCGACTAAGGCTGAGAGACCTGATTGACAGGGTCGAAAGGGAAAGCACGACCTCTACTGGTTAGCGCATGCATACTGAGGCAATGCCGTGGTACAATGGACACACACACCCACGGAGGCAACCCATTGATAGACTACGATATGTCACTGCTAGTGACGCTGATTCTTTTTGCGATAACAACACCACTTGCTGCGCTAAGTCTAGTACTGTGGGTCGATAAGGAAGACAATCTGGGAGAAGAGATGAGTCGAGGGCGAACAGGAAAGTTCACATCAAAAATGAAAGCTGTCATCGACCCAGGTCGTTACGGTCTAACTGTTATCGACACAGTGTTTGGTGTCCATCGACCGAGACACAGTCAGGAGCTGCTGCTTGAGGGGGAGCTAGTGAAAGACAGCAAGGGAAGAGTTCATCGCTTCGCCTATAAAGAGGGTGATGATATATTTGTTGTTCCCGTGTAAGTCGAGGCTCACTGTGGTATAATGGTATCACCTACTAAGGAGGCCAGCATGGCAGTTACTCAATACATTCCGGTTTACGCAGCCCGCTTTCAACCCATCTTGCCGAAGGGCGAGGTGAAGGCATTCCTCGTTCCCGTCCAGTGGTGGGCGTACGATAACGACAGGCTCGATGGTCGGGGTGAACCTCGGCTTCGGAAGGCGAACATCCGAGCAAAGGGTGTGGATGCTGCCCAGGCCAAGAAGCTTGTGGCCCGTGAGTGGGGAGGTCAGGCGACGATCGGTACCCCAGTGGAGGTGACGTGATGAACTGGATTCAGATCTGCACCAGAGCCGGGCTTGGGATAACAGAGATCGCACTGGTCGAGTCATATATGGAGGATGACGACGGTCGATTCCTCGAGACGCGTGCCTACGAGAAGCTGTTCGACTACTTTTGTGATGAGGGCGAGATGCCGCTGGGCGTTGCCAAGGTGAGAACAGGAGAGCCCGACCTCTGGATTCTAGATCGACTAGCATCATGCAAGGAGGCACAAGCTGTGGTATAATAAGATTGTAATCAAGGAGATACAAAATGCCATTCAATCCAAATCCAAATCGAATCCTTCATAACCACAAAATCAAATGTATTGATTTCCTCCTCCTCTCAATTCTTGAGAATCCCGGTCAATCTCAGAGATTCCATACCCGGAGACTCCACCTGTGGCAACACGGAACTGAAGACCACCATTCCGGCGGCACCAACATTGCCTACTTCAATAATAAGAAATATTATCGAGATATTCTATTCACTGATGTCTCTCCTCAAAATGTCGAATACTATTCTTATTTTGGGCCTCAAACAAAATCAAAACACTCTCAAATCCACCTGACCATCACCGGATTCAATCGAGCCAATAAACTCCGAATCAAACTCGGCCTCCCTGAGATTTCCTGGGAATCAACCGGCCACCCACTCTCATGCAAGATTTGAGACTGGGTGGTATAATAGTATCACCTACCAAGGAGGCCAAATTGGCACAAACTAGATACATTCCTCACTATACCTGCGACGGTACCTCTAACGTTACTGGGCTACTCTTCCCTCACCAGCTCCAGGCGATCAGACTGATTGTTCCTCGGGACATGGAGAAAGTCTTCGGTCCGGGTATCGACATCGGCCTGCCGTCCAAGGGTTACACCGACCCTGAGTGGTACTTCAAGACTTCCGACGGTATCGTCTTCGGTATTGGCTGGCGTTACGGTCATATCAGACTCAGAGGTCGCGGAAAGCGCGGGACCAAGACAAATCGTCTTCAACTCCGCCACCCTTCACAGGACCAAGCCACAGAGTTTGTGAACTTCTTGATTGAGAAGCTCGCGTAGTTCGTGTAAGTTGACTCTGACTGTGGTATAATAGAATCACCAAGGAGAAAAGTTATGGATTTGAATGTTGATGTTATTTGCCACGACACCGGTGAGGTCCTGAGAGAGGGAGTTCTGCTTGCGAGTGCTCACATCTTCATCGCCAAGAAGGGTGGGAAGATTGTGAAGGATGAGATTGAGAAGTTGGAGTTGGATGAGATTGACGGGGGAGGGGAGATTGAAGTCCGGAACCTGTGGGTAGAGATTCCTGAGATTCAGGAAGAGATTCGGAAGTTTGATGAACGCCAGAAGAGCTGGGCAGCGACGAAAGTCCGGTGGGGTTTGTAGAGATAATAACTTTCAATGATTCATGTAACCACGCGCGGTGCGTGGTATAATAAAAAAGCTAATGATACCAAAAACCAAGGAGGATCATCATGGCAAAAACAATCAAGGTAACAGAATTCGCGCAGACTGGCGAGAAGAGTTTCACAGCTGCAGGCACCTGCGACAAGAAGAGCTTCGTAGCGAAGACCATCGTCTATCGCGGTGAGCCAATCTTCAAGGTCCAGGAGGACCAGGACGGTGAGTCGAAGCATCTTCGGATGGACAGCTCTCAGTTCAACCGCGGTGAGCGAATCGCCATCGCCCGGTACCTCAAGCAGGTCCGGTTGGGTAAGGCAGCTGTTGAATCGGCTGCAACTCCTCCGGCTGATGAGCTTAGCGAGCTGTCGGTCAAGGAGCTTCGTGGTCGCTGCAAGGCGGCAGGTGTCTCCGGTTACCATCGCAAGGGAGTGGTGAAAGCTGACCTGGTGCAGATGCTTCAAGTATCTGCCTAAGCTCCGGCAAGATTCCAGGCTGCTCATGCAGCCTGGGCTTTTCTATGGTATAATAATAGTACCAAGGAGGAATCAACATGATTCAAGCACACAACCCAATGATTATCGGCGACTCAAAGAATGTCGCTGTCACCTTTCAGAGCGGACCCAAGATTGTCAGTCTAGCGCTCGATAATAGTGCTGGACGGATGGAGACACTCCGTCGAGGCTCTATCCTCCTGATGGTTGAGAATGAATCAGGAAACACCGACGTCACTGCTCAAGTCTTCGATGAAGCGTCTGATGGTCACGCTGTTCATGCCAGCTTGGGCAACTTCGAAACAGCTATGATCTGGTTGCGTCAGACATCGTGGGGATTCGACGCAGGCATGTCAAAGTAGCGTGTAAAAGATCGCTATTTGATGTATAATATTTGTAGGAGGCATCATGTCAAAGGTGAAGTTTGTTAGCAGAGCGCAGGAGCGGCGACGTATCGCTACTCGAAACTGGCTGGCTGTTCATGCTCATCAGCGCAAGGGTGGTCCTATGAAGAATGAAAAGAAGGAAGCGAACAAGAAGGCTTGTCGTGGAAAGGTGAGGCTAAATGGCTAAGGGTAAGGTTGAGAAGGCATACCGTCTGATGCAGGCGGCGTTTGGTAGTGAGGTGGGCTTTAGGTTTGCCCGGGTTGCCAAGGGGTGCGTTACGCACGGACAGTACTTCAAGCGGGGAGATCCGCATGTCGAGATGGATCAAAAGACGTGGGATCGTCTGGTCGAGTCGGGTGCTGTGTCTGAGTCCCGAGTCCCAGGCTGCTACTTCTTAGGTAGCTAGGCTTCACATTCAGCACGTGTTGGTGCTGACCCGGTGCACACGGGGAATCAGCGGTTCGAAACGTTGGAATACACTAGGGAGGATTGGGCACTTCCGATACCGCGGGCAGCATACAAGGGCAGCTGTCAAAGCCCCAGTTTTCATGTAAGTTGACTCTGGCTATGGTATAATAATAGTGTCAAGGAGATTATATGAATCTGTATCAAGTAAACTACGAATACGTTGCCAAGGGTATGGCTTGGGTCCAGCGCGGTCAGCGCAAGATCCGGGCACGCAACGAAGCAGAAGCGATTCTTAAGTGTAAGTCTGTGGTTGCCAAGGGCTTCGGTCACTGGGCAGAAATGGTTGAACCGATGGCGCTGGTCTGAGACGCATGTAGTTTTCAGTCTGCTGTGGTATAATGATAGTACCAAGGAGGAACAATATGTTCACAATCAAGAAGTTCAATGGCGATGATCAATACAGCTGGGCTGTTTTCAGAAAGGCAGATGTCCGCGGCATGCGGAGTCCCATCATGTGGGGACAGGCTCGGCCTGTAGTGAGCGGTCTTAGTCGCAACGAAGCGTCTAGCTACAAGAAGCGTCTTGAAGCGGATTCCAAGTAGGATGAAGGCTTTTCTTCACTCTAAGTCGTTTGGTGTCCACACTCGAAGCAAAAGTGCTTACAACATTAGCTTTGCTCGAAGGTGGGCATCCTTCAGAAACAAGCGCTGTAAACACGGCGGCACGTATTGGATAGAGGTGTGCAAATGAAACCTGGAGATTTGATTCACATGCCGGGTGAGACCGTACCCGAAGGTGGCGTACCGAGCATTGGTATCGTCATTGATGTTGAACCCCGTCATCTACATGACAAGAGGGTTGGCATTCTGTGGGCAGGCTGGCATCAGGTGGAATGGGAGCCTAAGGATTGGCTGGAGGTGGTGGGTGAAGCTCAAACTCTGGAAGCTTAGTCAGGACGTCAACGACGCCTACGACACATACGATAGCGCAGTTGTGGTGTCCTGTGGTCACTCAGCTGCATCCATGATTCACCCGGTGGGTAACAAGGTGTACTGGAATGGAACTGACTGGCTGTGGGCAGATGATAACACAGAGTTCGGTCTGGGCAACTGGGCTAAGCCTGTTGATGTGACTGTTCAGCACATCGGTGATGCTGGTCCAGGCCTTGATGAGGGCGATGTTGTCTGTGCTTCCTTTAACGCGGGGTGACATGCAATAGTCACGTGATGGTGGTATAATATAAAGGTGGAGGGGATAGGAACCTCCCAAACGCTCAGAACCAAGGAGAGCTATCATGATCACGAACGCAACTTACACTTTCAGCATTGAGTCCACCGAACGCCTCGCCATTCACCCGAAGTCCGGTCTTCACACGGTCATCGTTTCTGGTGTCGCTACCAATCCCGATGGTGTGAAGCTCAACTTCGTTGCCACCAACAACCTGGACATGCGCTACGCTGACCGGTTCAAGGTGAACTGGAACGGTAATAAGGCTCGGATGCCGGAAGCTGTCGGCCACGGCATTGATGATGAGATCAAGGCGGCTGGTCACAAGGTGGCTGAATCCCTTTACATGAACCGCGGTGCCCGCATCGCTATCGCCCGCAAGGCAAAGGAAGTTGCACTCCACCTTACTGCTCCTGGCAAGTAAGGCGCGCGGTTAATAATAAATAACACAGATAGGGGGGCTGTAATAACACAGCTCCCTAGATCTGTATATGTTAGGGATAGGGGTGCGCCAGTCATTAGGCCCCTAGAAAAGGCCCCTCAGAAGCCCTGTCTATGAGCTGTCAAGGGGCTTGGCCCTGCCCCTATCTAGAGCTGCTTTTACCCTGGGGGGTGCCCTGGGGGGCGGGCCCCCTGCCAGGGGGGCTGCAAGCTCAGCCCTACCCTAGGCCCTGGAGGGAGGGGCTTAGGTCTCTCGCCGATCGCCCAACTTTTTAAAAACTTTTAGTCAGCTTCTACGTTCATAGCAAGGAGGTCATCAATTAGGCTACCTCCCAGCAACCAGGACACGTGGTAAAACTAAGATCGGATTCAATTCGATTATCGATTTGCTCATTTTTGCTCAAAAATTTCCGGAATATTTTCGAAAACTTTTTGATTAGTTATAATAGATGACATTAGCACGGTAAGGATATAAAATGCTAGACCTAATCATTGTCGGATTTGCGGGGCTAAGTCTAATAGTTACGATAGCTACCCGTACAGATAGTAGCTTAGTTTCTCAGGAAGAGCTTACACAGATAGAGATAACAGCTCAGGCCACGGAGATATACCTTCAGGACCAGCGCTCTCACGCCAAGCACTGCCCTGATCTAAAGTGGAATCAGCCACCTCTTGAGGTCTATGAAAAGCAGTTTAAGTCAAGACTTCCAGAAAAGTGCAAAAAAAGCAAATAAGTTACTCCTATTATTGTAAAACTGGCCCCTACACAGTATAGTTAGACGAATTGGCAAAAAGCCAGTCATATGCTAACAAAACAGGAGAATAGCATGTCTTACAGTAAGTCAAAGTCAACCAAGCGCTTCAGCTTTGGTCTCAACCGTAACAGCACTGCCAAGAAGGCAGGTAGCAACACCCTTACGATCGCAACTCAAGGCGATACATCAGGTCGTTACAGCAGCCCAACAATGTCACTTTCTATGACAGTGAAGGAAGCACAGGCTCTTCAGCACTTTCTTAACGAGAACCTTGATGTAGCGGATTCCGGTCCTTCCATCTAAGTCTAGCTGACTTTACTAAACTGGGATCCTTACGGGGATCCCTTTTTTGTGCCCGTACGTTATAGTTATGCTTAGGGAGAGCCACAAATGAGACTAACCCGTAATATCCTCAGGTCACTTATCTGTGAAGAGGTTAAGCTAGCTCAACACGTTGAAGCTCAGTCTGATGCTAATAAAGCGATAGAAAAAGCGCTCAAGGCTGGCAAGCCTATCGTTGATCTGGCTACACAGGGTAAGGTAGATATTGCGCTAGATGATGGCACTAAAGTATCCCTTTCTACCGATGTCTCACCGTTAGAGAGAGTTAAGCAGGGCGATCCTGGTCAAATTTTATCTGATCTTACCGATAAAAACCTAGACATTACGGTTAAGAAGCGGGTAGGAGGGGTATGGACTGCGACAGGGCGCTTGACCAAGGTTGGGAATCCAGAAGAGCGAGGATTTTTTCTTAAGCTTGCTAAGCGGTGGTAGCATCTGCTATTATTGCTTTGACTGGATACCCTTCCTTTTGTCCTGTTGTACTTTAGCTTTTAAAATGGGTGACAGGTTAGTTTAGGGTTTTGGATCCATTCTAATGCAATTGTGAAGCATTGCTCTCTCTGCGTCTCTTTCCTTTTACCGTCAATCTTTGGGGTGTTATTATGTCTTTATTAGTCTTTTACTGGAGGATGCTGTGAGCACACCCATCGATGTTTACAAGCACGCTAAGCTAAAATCTATAAGAATGCTAAAGATGCAGGGACAGCTGGAAGATTATTTGATTATTCTAGTAGCCAATGCTTTATTTTGTGGTATTGGTATCGGTATTGGCTACTGGCTTTGGAATTAGTAAAAATTTTTCTAAGGGCCGTGAAGTTATAATTTTTTTTCTAGGGCCGTGGGTATAGGGCAAATTTTTTCGCCGGGCCGGCGGTTAATAAAGACACCATCTATGAAATAATTACCTTAGCGGAGATGATATGCCTATTAGAAACTTTGGAGCAGGAACACCTAGACTCAACGAGGGTATAGTTCTATCTGGATCAGTTTCAACTAATTACATAGCCTTGCACGCTAGCGGTACAATAGATGTTGAAAATATATTAATATCCGGTGAAGCTGATGCATCTCAGCCTGGTATAACTTTTATCGAAGCCGGTAATGATAGAGCGACTATTTTTATAAACTCTTCTAATAACCTAGAGATAAAGCAGAAATACACAAATAAGCATATTGTATTTAAAGTTTTAGATGCCGGTACCACACGCGAAGCCTTTAGAATGGACGGGGCTGTTCCTGAGGTTGTCGTTAATCAGACAGGTGATTCGCTGGTTGACTTTCGTGTTGAGTCAGATAATAATACACACATGCTTTTCGTAGACGGGGGTAACGATAAAATCGGAATAGACACTTCATCCCCCGGTAGCGGTTTACATGTTAACTCTTCTTTTGCAACTGCTATAACAGCCAAATCTTCAAACTACACCGCGACAGCTAGCGATCATACAATTCTTTTAGACTGCTCCGGTGGAAATGTAACCATAACGCTTCCGACAGCAGTAGGAGCATCTGGAAGAATGTATATAATAAAAAGAGTTGATGGAAGTGCTAATGCAGGAAATATCAACACAGACGGATCTGAGCAAATCGATGGCCTTAGTTCTGCTAGCGTCGCCGGACTAGGCTCAATAGTGCTTCAGTCAGATAATTCAAACTGGTGGAAAGTAGCTGAATATATTAATCCTCCATGATTGTATTTTAAAATACGACAATTCCGCCAAGGGATAGAATTATTCATATCACACTTTTAAATTAAAGGAGAAAGCTTCGTTATGGCTAAAAGAGGTTTATCAGGCAGCGGATATGGAAAGAGAAAGAAAATGACTCGGCAGGGGCAGGGGACATTTTCAAAAAGATACTCAAAGGGCGGCGGCGTGAGGGGTTCTACTATTTCAAAAAAATACAAAAAGAAATATAGGGGACAGGGCAAGTGTCGTTAGCACAGTAGGCTCCTTAAGTCTTCTATATTATATTATGCTTATAGTGCTGATTTAGCAGAATATGTATCTTACGAGTGCTATTACATGCTAAATCAGCACTAGAGAGTTTAATATGAAAATTGGAATTAGTCAACTTAGAGAAATTATCATGGAAGAAGCTAGAGCTCTTAACGAGGGTTGTGGTGACGATATGATAGAGGATGATCCCTGTCCGGCATGTGCTGCTGGAGAAGTTTGCCCATGTGATACTCATGATGATCACAGTGAACTCTCTACTTTTAAGACAGATGATGATATGCTTGGAAGGGAAGAGGCAATAGGTGCAGTAGTATCCATAGCACAAAACACTTCTTGCCCTGTTACACGTCAAGCACTTCTTGACGCTGTAAGCGATCTTGAATCTTCTAGCCACAGCGGCGATGAAGAGATGGAAGGCAGTATAAGCCATACAGGCTCAGACTTAGAACCCATGCAAGGCAAAATAGAAAGCATGTCACCCGAAAGAGCATTTGCAATTGGCTTTATTATGGGAAAATCAGGAGACTTTGATCATATGATTGACAATAGAGATCATGATCAAGATGAAGACTACACAGTAGAAGATACAGGCGGTTGAGCTTAGTATTAAGGCTAGTCTAGTCTTATAAGAGCTTTATTAAGAGAAGTGAAGTGAAAATTAATGAAAACAAGCTGCGTAGAGTTATTAGTGAAGAAATAAGTGCGCATATCTATGAAGCTAGTATGGAAGGTCTTACTGACGAAGCTAAGAGTGAAGTAGAACAATCTGTTCAAAATGCAATATCATCCGGTGAAAACCTGATCAATAGTCTTGTAGCAGCTTCTCAATCTGCAGGGGAGACTCATGAGGTATCTGCAGAATTAAAAGGAAAAGTCACTAGTATTCAATCTATCATTGACTCAATTAGATCAACAATAGAAGAGTCAATTAATGAAAAAAGTGAAGATGAAATAGTGCAAGAAATTATAAGAAAAATTGGATCTAATAAGTTTCGCATCTATTCAAAAAACAAAGATAAGAAAACAGGAAAGAGAAGAAATCTAGGAACATTTAAGTCAAAATCTGCTGCTGAAGAACATGAGAAAAATATAAGATTTTTCAAGCATAGCGGTTAATAAATAGAGATTCTTAATGAAGATAAGTCGTCAATACCTTAGGCAGATTATTAATGAAGTGCTTACTGAATCAACTAAGCTTGATAAGGCGTTATACGGCTCTCTTGAAAAAGCTATAGCAAGTTCTAACTTCTGGCGTCAGGGAAACACAGAAGACGACGGTGACTACGAAGATGTCCCTGGTTTAGGCTTAATGCACCAGACAAGCGCTGCTCAATATCTGCAGGACACGTTGCAAAATGCAATTAACAATGCTGAGCAAGATATCATTATAGCGGTCCAGTCGCCTGAACTGGATGCCAATCCGGGCTTCCTGTTAACTCCAGATAAACCGCAGTATCCTGACAGTGTTATATCAGGTGGCTACGCCACAATTACACCAGATGACAAACCAGCAGTAGTTCTCAACATGTCACTATTTGACGACTCTTTTAATGATGATGACGTTAATGCACAAAGAATTGCTAGAAAAGGTGCAGCAATCCTTAGGCATGAAATAGTACACCTTCAGCAGGTTGCAGCCCGAGCTGAGTCTGAAAGTATTAGTTTGCTAGATGCATTTGAAAACTTTAAGAGTGAACCGAAGTCAATTCCTCCATCTGGCGCTGGTCGTCAGCAATATATTAAGTCACACATCGAAGTCGACGCACATGCTCATCAAGCTGCTGATGAACTGTTGTCTCTCTACGGCAAAGAAGAAGCACTTAGACTTATATCAAAGACAGTTGACTTTGAGGACTTAGGTGTTGACTTACCTCATGCTATTGAAGATTATCTAATAGACAACCCTTCTGGAAAAACTGCGCGCCAGTTCAGAAAGAAAGTGTATGAATACATTAACTCGATAAGCAAGAAGACAGATGAATCCTATGAAAAGGGCACTGTCAAAAATCTAATGCTTGACAAAGAAACTTCTCATGGTGGCTGGCCAGAAGGTCCAAGCAAGAGTTATACGAGCGATGAACCTGTCAATAAACAGATTACAAAATGGCTAAAAGGCATGTCAATGATGGAAGATGAAGAAGTCTTTGAAAAAGTTTTAAATAAGCTACTTGACAAGTCTTAAGTTTTGTCTAAATATTTGTCGAACTGCTCCTTTCACAAATATATCGTAGACATCATACTGAAACCAGCTAGGATCTTTTATAACCTTAAATGGTCTCCCGGCATATCTTATAACAGTGACAATATCATCATCTGAAACAGCAGTCGATTTTCCTAAAAAGTCATTGCAAGATGGATAAGCATCTAGATCTATTTTTTCAAAAATTTTAACTGTTGAGCTTGAGTCAGCCGAGCCTACTGTGGCAAATCCATCCTGTGTGTAAGCTAATCCAGTAACTTTAATAATACACAGTGCTCCTGGTTTTAAAATATCTGACATTACTATTCTAATTAGTAGAGAAATATGTTTAGCAGTTAATATGATAGTTATTTTATAAAGGGGTGGGCTTATGAAAGCTTTTATATTTTCTCTAATTTGTATAATTCTAGCTGGATGTGAACCTAGCAAGGTTAATATAGAAAACTCAAAAGCTGACACAGCACAAACGCCGACAGAGCCTGAATCTGAAATACATGGTGGTAACCCTGCTCCGGTTACATGGGATACTTGTGGTGCACAAATCGGTGATCACGCATGTGATTTATCACTAGTTGACCAATTTGGAGATACATTTCAACTTTATGACAACTATAATAAAGTAATTTTAATAGATTTTTCTGCCATGTGGTGTGGACCTTGTAACATGGCTGCATCTGAAGTTGAATCTTTTATGTTAGATTATGCTGGTCAGGATTTCTTATGGGTAACTGTTCTTATCGATAACAACTCGGGAGAGCCTGTAACTGAAGATGATATTAATGCGTGGTCAGATATGTATTCTATCTCTACATCTCCTGTTTTAATTGGTGATAGATCTCTGATAGATATGACTGGGCAAAATGGTGGCTGGCCAATTGGTGGATGGCCGACGTTTGTTATACTAGACAGGGACCTTGTAGTAAAGAATGGAATATACGGATGGAGCTCTGCTCTTATGAGACAATGGATAGAGGCTGAACTATGAATATAAAACTATCAGAGCTAAGAATGGTAATTAGAGAGATTCTTCTAGCAGAGCAAGCTAGGCAGGGTTCTCAAGCCTATGCAGGAACGTTGGGCATGGGACTAGACGTCCCAGCATCTTCTCCTAAAGCCGGGGAAGCAGCTGATCAGTGTCAGATACTTAGAGATGAAATTGAAAGTACAACTGAGCAATATAACTTAGAAAAAGACCAGCAAAAAAAGAAGACGCTTCAAGATCAATTAAGGCTGTTACAGCAAAACCATGACAAGACTTGCGGGCCTTAGTTTTAAAACTATTCACCTATTTTAAGAATTAAAGTTTGTTCTATTTAATACTTACTAGATAGCTGTCTATAGTGGTCGGCTAAGTTAATTTTTAGTTATTTAAAAACAGATTTAATCTTAACTTAGGGCTAAAAGTGAAAACAAATCTTAAAATTAAAAATCACTCGCTAGTAAAACTTAGACAACTTACTGAAAATTTGGTTGATAGAGATGTTGTCAGAGCTAAAGATGTTAAACTTTTTTCTTATTTCTTAGAGAATAGTCCAATTAGACTATGCTTATGGACGATGGATAGAGATCTCAAGCTGCTTCATCAAAAATGCATTTGTCCTATTAGTAAGGATACGACAGATTTAACTAAGAGATTCTTTGAAGGATCTTTTAAAGAGAAGTTCAATGCTATTCATCAAAAATTTATTAAATCAGAACTGCATGAAGAAAAGACGCTAGTTGGAGACGATAGTGAGCTCTATGCA
>Ga0163180_10000383_pt1 | contig 25796 bp, 23 predicted proteins | sample AtlANTMetagenome_2_FD_109647 | JGI IMG/M metagenome (GOLD analysis project Ga0163180, IMG submission 109647) | Marine eukaryotic phytoplankton communities from the Atlantic Ocean - Atlantic ANT 4 Metagenome | ecosystem: Environmental > Aquatic > Marine > Oceanic | place: North Atlantic Ocean...
GTATACATTATTCTTATTAATCAGTAAAGAAGTGTATTCATTTTTATGATATATTTATTGTGTACTAATTCTGGTTGATATACCCATAGAATATAGTTCTTGCATTAATAATTTAAAAGGATACGGAACACTTACTTTTTTAGGATTACCATCGCATATAATACCTTTATCCGGATTATGTGGTACAATTTTTCCTGTGTTTTCATCGATAATCATATCATATATACTTGATTTTTCACAAAATACTTCTTTGACAAATGAAGTCATACCATGTGCAAGCAATGCATCGCGTTCCATTTCACCTACTTTTAATCCTCCACCACGAGCTCTTCCACCCAATGGTTGTTTTGTAATACCATCTTTAGGTCCATCAATACCTCTTGCATAAATTTTATCGGCAACCATTTGTTTAAGTCTTTGATAAAAAATTGGTCCCATGCATGCATCATTACATACAACCTTACCAGTTATTCCAGAATATAATTTATATTCTGAATTAGGATCATGATTACCTTTTTTTAATAATTTCATAAATATTTCATGAGGATATTCTATGCCATTGAAATTATTCACTTCTACTAATTTACCATCATATAAACCTATATTTCCACAAAGCATTTCGAGTAAATATCCAATTGTCATACGACTAGGAAATGAATGCGGATTAAAAATTATATCAGGACTTATTCCATCTTTTGTATATGGCATATCTTGACTTGGCACAATTATTCCAATTGTCGCTTTTTGAGCTGCTCGAGAAGCAAACTTATCGCCAACAATTGGAAATCGAACTTCTCTAGTCAGAACTTTTCCAGTCCTAGGAAAACTATTTGATAAATATACTCTTTCAACATATTCATTATCATGAGCATTCTTAGCTATAATACTTTTATCAACCCATTCTCCTTTTGTATTAATCATATACGCACCAATTAGAACAGTATTTTTTTGAATTAAAACATTTTCCTTAATAATACCATTTTCATCAAGCATCGAATAGTCCCAACTTTTATTCATTTTTACTATTTCCTTTTTCGCATTTTTAGGATTAATTATAATCACATTTCCAACTCCACTTTTTTTACCGCTTTTTTTATTAATACTTCCAGACTCTTCTTTTATAGAATGCGTACTATAATAACTAGATGTAAATAAACCTTTTTCTAAAGCAGATTTATTAATTATTATAGCATCTTCTTGATTATAACCACTACAAGCTCCTATAGCAACCAATACATTTATTCCATAAGGAGCTTTATTATCATTTAGTTTTTTTACTATTCCTGTATGTACAATAGGACATTGCCCATAATGTAATAAAGACGCTTTTTGGTCCATTCTATTATTGAAATTTGAAGCATATAGTGACACACTTGCTCTAGATTGTTGACACGCATAAAGATTTCTTGCTATTGGGTTGTGTTCTATAAATGGCAATGTTAATGCTGTCAATCCTAAAGATGCGGTTTTAGATATTTCAAAATGTGTACAAGAATCTTCAGACCCCCATCCAATTAGCAAATGGTTTGCTTCGTTTGGATCAATGTATTCACAACCATTCTTCAAAAGAATTTGTGGATCGCAACCCAATAATTCTATATTATTATTTAATGGTTTTCTATTTTTCAATCTAAGTGGTCTTATTAGACGTCCACCCGTTGTAAGTATTCTGATTTCCGAATGTTTAATATTCCAACCAAGCGAAAATGACCAATGAATATCTTCATCATTCATATTTAATCTTTTTTTTCTAAAATTTTTGATAAATGTTAGAACATCACTATGCGTACCTATCCAATCACCATTAACAAAAATATTAAATATATTTTTTGTGTATAACAAGTTATAACTATCTGACAATGATTTAAAACTATTATCTTTTTTTATCCAATTTATCAAAGAATCACTACTCAATTCTTCTGTTACTGTACATGTTTGCGCAAAATGTTTATGTTGCCCAATTGATGATCCATCTGGTGTTTCTACAGGACAAAAATAACCCCATTGTGAATTATGAAGTCTGCGTTGTTCCATAGTATTGGGTCCATCATTAAGATGTAAATGAACTCTTCTGAGATGAGACATCGCTTCCATAAATGTGTGTCTTAAATATGTTTGCAAAACACCTTCATTTCGAGGTGATGATGGTGCCTTACCCCATTTACCCATAAACGAACGATTAATATTTGATATTAATTCTGAATTGTCAAATAATTCTTGACTATTTTCTAGAATAATATTCATGATATATTCTGAAGTTAACTCGTTTTTAGGAGTTTTATCTAATTCAATTAATCTGTCTGTTTTACTTTTAACTTTTTTCAAATAATCTTCATAAAATTCTCTAAACATGTCGTTCATAATCCTACCAGGTAATCTGACCGATTTATATATCAAACTATCTCTATCAGATAATTTAATAAATCCTAATTCTGTCAATATTAACTGCCTAGTCATGTATCCCAAGAAATAACATTTACTATTCAAGTTTTCTAAATAATCATCACTTGATACAATATGAGGTAAAAAACGCCTGTTTAATATGTATAACAAATTTCCTTTCCATCTATTGTCTTCTATTTTTGTGGCAGGCCATTTTGTTAATATTGATAATACTCTTAATGCAATTTCTTGTGAATATATTTCTTTTACTTCATTTATACTCGGAAGTAATTGTTCAAGAAATAATTGTCCAACTTTACCAGGATTTATTCCAACAATTAGTTGCAATATTTGTTTTTCCGTTTCAATTCCCAAAGCTTTAAATAACAATATTAAAGGAATTTCACTCTTTAAATAAGGAATTCTTGCATTAATTGTATTATTATTTCTATCATAAATCAAATCAAATCTTTCTGGCATTGCAGACGCATAAGCACTATGAATACTAGCCAATAAACTATTTTTTGCATTATCAACATGAGTATAGATCAAATTCTTAGCAGAATCTTCTTGAGACAATACTATTTTTTCAGCACCATTTATTATAAAGTAACCTCCTCTTTCATGTTGCGATTCACCCACATTACTTAATTCGATTTCGTTTTTGTTATTCAAAATACAATATTCAGAATGCAACATTGTAGGTATATTCGCCAATTTAAACACCTCACTAGTCTCTATTTCATCATAATCACCATGTGATACAGTTATGTCTATTTCTATTTCTAAAACACCATTATAAGTTACACCATTCAATCGTGCGTCCATTGGCTTGATATTTGGACCAATATATTTGATTTTATTTCCAGATTTTCCACCAAAATAAAAGCATACTTTTGTTTTGTATTCTGAACCATCCTTATTTTTCAAAATTCTAAGAGGGTTATTTACTTCATTTATAATCCTATTCAAATCTTTATTGATAAAATTATTGAAAGATGCAGTATTATGTTTTGTTAGTAACTTTACCATATCCTTTATACTTAGAATAGAAATTATATATTTAATTTATACATACATATATTTCACAATATTTCATATTCTTCTCTATAAGCTAATTCTTTTGGTTTTAAAACATTATTACAACATATTTTTGGAAAAGATAATCCACATGGATGACTAGAAGTTATATTTATTTCTCCATTTTCTTTGATTTCAAACACAACATTTCCATAAATATTGTCTTTTATTAACGGATTACCACTTAGATAGTCATTTAATGCATTTGTTCCATTATGGGTAAGTGAATGTTTTAAAAATTCCATCAAAATTGACCTACAATTATTTGCTTCTTTTGTACTAATTGGACTAAATGGTTTTTTGAAAATAGATATTTCCTGTTTTTTGAATATATTATTTAATTGTATAGCTGTTTTATCAGACATTTTGAACCAATTTGTTACAATATGATAAATATTAGGCAAAAATTTTAAATTCCTCGGATAATCATTATGATATATTACCCATTTGTTTGATATTGGTTCACTTATTGCATTAAACATTCTTATTGATACTGTTAATGGATTCGATAAAAAAGGACTTTCTTCTCTATAAGGCTCATCATATCCAAAACCTATTGTTTTTGTATCTATAGATACATTTTTCTTCTTTAATCTTAAATAAAAATGACCATTAATATAAGGACTTCTTTCTACACGCAAATAGTCACCTTCGTTAAATTCATACATTATATTTTATGTGTTTAATAAGGTTTATATCAAAAATATTTAGATTATTCAAATTTAACTTCACTATTTGATTGTTTTGTTATACCACATTCATTAAAAAATGTTGAATCATCCAAATATGTTTCATTTTCATAAACAAAATCTTCTTCAAAATAAAATCCACCTTCATCTTCTGAAGAACATACATTACAAAGATAATTTACGTATAATTTAGGATATTTTGATTTTAATACTGGAATCAAATATTTTGGAAATGCTTCAGATGTATCTGAGCTACAAAAATAATTAACCAAAAAATGCATTCTTTGTCTTTCTAAATTATCTGATAAATAATCTATTATCTTTGTTAATTCACTAATCTTATAAATTAATGATTCATTGTTTTCTAAATACTCATTTAATGGACTAAAATCTAACAAATTCGAATCTATTAACTTACATTTTAAACCATAATTAAAACCATGGCTTGTATTGGCATTCAGTTTTGACACCAACACATGATACTTTATTCTTAAATTGTCATAGTCTTCTATTAATTTGTTTTTTGAATCATCTTTAGTCATTAATATTCTATTTTAAAATTAGTATTTATTTTTTATGTGAAGATTTATTCTTTTTATAATATATTAAATTCCTTAACAAAAAGTATAAGGAATATTATATATATATTTATAAATTTTATTATGATTTTTTTGTATATATTATCTTTTGCAAATGCATTGCTATATAAACCCATTTTTATTAGTGGTGCAAATAGTCAAATTGGTAGAAGAGTTGTACATAAACTAGATAATTTTAATATACCAACTAGATGTGTTATTCGCAACTATGATAAATCACATTTTCTTTTTAAAAATACAAAACATGCAGAATTTATAAAAGGAAATGTTCTCGATCCAATATTATTAGAACATATTATGAATGGATGTGATATGAGTATTAATCTTCATTCTAGTATTATAAATTCTAATCCAACCAATTCTCATTTGTTTTTGAATAAATTTGATCATCCATATTACGTTAATTATATGTCTATGAATTATATACTCGATTCTTGCAAAACTAATAATATAAATAAAATAATTAGAACCACCCACATAGCAACATCTTTTAAGAATTTTAATCCTATTTCACTATTTTTAGATACTTTTTATAGTCAAAATATTCATTGGCATAGAAAAGGAGAATTCGCTATTATTGACTCAAATATTGATTATACAATAATTAGATCAAAATTAACAAATATTGATTCTTATAAAAATGTTAAAATTGAAGAAAACGGAAAATTTAACGAAAATATTGATTATGATAATTTAGCAAATATAATTATTCAATCTGCTTTTCCAGAATTAGATATATTGTACAATTCCATATCTATACCATACAACTTTAGTAATAGCATTATTAGTTGTGCTGGTTATAATTAGAAAAATTTAGATAAACCAGGAAATTTTGGCATTCGTGAACGCTTCATATAATCATAATTTTTATCATCATATCCAAACAAATTACTTAAATATTCCTTAATATCTTCACCATATTCTTTATAAATAATACTACTTAAACCAATTAATATCAATGTTACTAATAAAATTACTAATATTTTATTGCGTCTTTTTTGTTTTTTTATTGATTTTTCTTTCAATTTTATTTTTCTTTGTGTTTCATATTCTTTTTTCTCAATTTTTTCATTATCTCTTAAAAATTCTTGAATTCTTTTTTCTCTCAAACGTTTTTCCCGTTTAGCTATTGCTAATAAATCTTTTTGGCTAGATGATAATAATCTATCTCTGTCTGCAATCTCTTGTCTATGGCTTTCTTTAATTCTGTCTAATTCAGCATCAAGCATTGCTTGTAGTTCTTTTTTGGTTTTTGTTTTGTATCTCTTAAAATTTCCTACTACATTTTTAAACAACTTTTTAAGACCACTCGATTCATTTACATCTAAATCCTCAATACCAGATAATCTTTCATATACAAGTAAATTAACTTCCGTTGGAGTTAGTGTTTGATTGAAAAATTTTAAACCAACATATTCTATTCTTATACCTCCCGATTCTGGGGTACCAGTTAGTAATATACTTGAATTATTAATGAATTGAGTTGTTCTAGCATTTGCTAGTAATATTATGTCTACAAATAATTCGCCATTTATATATATTTTTGCAGTATCAGTATCGATCACTTCACATATATTATAAAAAATACCATCTTGTAATATAATTCTTTTGTTATTATCATAAATTGTTTTTAAAACAATTTGATTCTTTTTATTTATAGTAAAATTATAAATCGTCCATTGTTTAACATTTGTCTTAGCACTGCCAGTCCAATTACCCGTATTATATATTTTTATTTTATATTCACGGCTAAAAGTTGTTAATTGTTCTGCACTCTTTATTAATTCATCCTTAGCTTGAGATATAGACATTGAAGATAATGCTTGTACATCAACTATATTATCAGATACATCAACAATATTATCAGATACATCAACACTTGCACTTGCATTTGGATATACATTTAATGATATTGATTTATCTAAAATCAAACCATTTTCATTAAATACTGTTAATTCTTCTTGAGAATCAACATTTAATTCGAATTCTCCAAAATCACCAGTTCTTGCGAAATTTGCTTGTTTAAATGCTCTTGGACCAACCATGAGTATTTCACGATTTTCATATAAATGTCTTAAATGTAATGTATTCAAAATTTTTGAGTAAAATCGAACTTTTCTCGTATAAATTTCCGCAACCTCATTATTTCTCATCATTTTTATATAAATATCATGGAATCGCTGCTCTATTTGACTATCTTCAACTATTCCATACTTATCTTTGAATTTCTTTTTTTCCGCATCACTTCCATTTAAAATGATATTTACAATGTATTCCGCCCAATATATATCGCCATATAATGATCCAAAATGAATAATAGAATCATATCTATCATCAAAATCCTCTTTTAAAGTTAGTTTTCCTAAATATATACCATTTATCCATACTTCTATAACAGAGGGCTCATGTTTATTTTTCATAATTTTTTTCTTTTTAAACGTATACGCAATTTGGTTTATTCCATTTTGTATGTTAAAATCTATAAATTCTCTTTTTTCTGAATCAAATGTATAAAATGGATCTGTTGCAATGTGATCCCATTCATTATTTTTGATAGTATCTATAGCTGGTTGCGGTAATTTGTTTTTTATGTCAATTTTTTTTGTAGTATGATCAAATATTATTCTAGGTAAACAAAAACCAACTTGATTAGACTGTTTTTTAACTTTTTTTTGGGCTCTTTCTAGCGCAACTTCTTCTGATACACCTTCTTCTATGTAAGTTTTTACAAGAATTTCCGTTTTATTTTTTATTTCTTGTTCAGATATTTGATCCTTTCCCATTATTAAACATAATGGTATACTCATTAATCCATCATAATTGTCTGTATAGAACAAATAATTCGTTACAACAGTAAAGTTTTCTCTAGTACCTTCATACGCTTCTTTTTCGTATAATTTGTTTTTAAGTTCTTTACTATCTGGTGGAAAAAAGAAGTTGCTTGAACTACCAATCGGACCATATACACCCCGTGGAGTGAAAGGTATTTTATCGCTGCCCATCGCAAATGCAGGTAAATAACCCCAATTCTTAGGACGAAGATCGTTCTTTCTAAAGTTCATGGCTTTTCCTATATCCGCCAAAATAGACATATTGACAGTATGATCTGGTTCTGGATAACTACCAGCCATTTTCCCGAGTTTTGCAACATTATTCAGTTCATCAGAACCCATAATATTCAATCCACTAAAACCACTAAAAGATTCAGAAACAGAATCATTTGACAAGTAAATTAATAAAATTACAAGTAAAACAGAACTTACTATTATGATTTTGTTGTTCATATTATTACTTGTCATTTAAAATTTTTAGTTAAAAATTTGTTTGCATTATTAATATGTCTACATATTGTAAATTAATTGAACACAATAAAGATAGTAAAAGAGTTTACAAAAGATGTTCTGTTACAAATGATAAATCACTTGATTCAGATGGATGTACTTATGATAATGAAAAAAAACGTTGTTATACTAGAAAAAAAACTAAACAAAAAAAACAAGGTCAAAAACTTACTAAACGCAAAGCTGTACAAAAAAAACCAACATCAATAAAAACTCAAATAGAAACAACTAATAAAGAAAAACACTTAATTCCAATTGATTTTAGAGAAAATATTGATTTAAATATTATTAAAAAATACAAAGAATTCTCTAATGTTGAACCAATATCTCTAAATTATGATATGCAAGAATTACATTCAAAATTAAAAAATAATTATTTTAAATCTAAATCACTTGGCACTTTTTGGTTTGACTATTACAATAAATAGATGAACCTGTCATTCAGTTACACGTTTAGAAAAATATAAATATATTAAGTATAATAAATGGTATCTCCATTAAAATATAATGCATCGATTGAACAACATAAAAACGCTACTGAACTTGCATTACAAATTCCTATAGCTAATTTTAGAGATGGATATGGATTTTGCGGAAGAGATGGCGCACATGTTGATAAAGATTCGTTTTTGAAATATAATTCATTACAAACTCAAAATGGAAAAAAAATCACTCTTCCACAAGTAGGATTTTTGACTGTACCTTTTCAAGGTGCTGGACAAGCGTGTGTTAAAAAAGAACCACGTCTTGAATTCGAATATTCATATGCGCCAAAAAGTACATTACCATCTGGTACAAGAAATCGCATTGTACCATTAGTTGGATGTATTGCAAATAATATTCAAAAAGAAGAACATATAGTTACTGAAACAGTTCAACCTGATTGGTTAAGAGGAGGTTATCCTAGTAGAAGATGCAAATACAGTAGAGCTAATCCACCAAAACCAATTAACTCATCTCATTGGCCTTATCCAAGTCAAAGCTAAATCAATAAATAAAAATGTTAGAGAAGATTTTTCTAAGTAGAAACACTTATCATATAAGTACTGGCTATATGGGACAAGGAATAGTGTGTTTTTTCCATATCAAACTATAAAAAATATCATATAATGCTTGTTGTGTTGATCACCGGTGCGACTGGTGGTGGTTTGTCAAGAGCCTTAACCCTTGCACTGTTGGCGGAGGATAAATTTATTGTGTATGCGCCAGTGCGCAGTATCGAGAAAGGTGAAAGTCTCTATAAACATGAGAAGAGAAAGCCAATTTTTCTAAAGCATGATTTGAGCGACTCATATAATAAGGTTCAGGAACTGGTCCAAGGAATTGAAGCAAAGCATGGAGCAGTTGACTTGTTGATCAATTCTGCGGGTATGGGGCGAAACTGGCCGTTGGAATGTGAGTCAGACGAAACAATGGGGGAGGCTTTCAATATCAATACCCTAGGACCGATTAGACTATGTAAAGCTGTTCTTAATGGAATGAAAATAAAAAAATCAGGACAAATCATAAATGTTAGCAGTATTGGCGGATTTGTTCCCGACGAAATGACGGAAATATACAACGCCAGTAAGTATGCTTTGACTGGCTTTTCTGAATCGCTACAGCTTACTAGTCGCCACTTTGGTATAAATGTTACTGTAGTAGGACCGGGACCTATGGATACACCTTCTCTTTGGTCATCGGTTGTTAAAGACTACCCAAAAGAAGTTTGCGACGAAAAAACGCAGGAACTAATAGATGGAAAAATTGTTATGATGAGAGATTTCAAAACGTTTTCCGCAAAAGTCACAAAACCAGCATCTGCAGCAAACCTCATAATGGAGAACGTGGTAAATAATCCCAAACCAGAACTATTCTATATGATGACTTTTGGATACTGCCAAGATAAACTGGACGCAAAATATAATATTAATTATCTATATCCACCTTGTGTGCCATAGCCATCATTCCATGTTCTAACTTCTGTTTTCGAAGCAGATTCATTAGTAATATTAGATTGAATTGAATCTAATTCTTTTACTAATTCTTCATCTAGTTCTTCAGGAAATACTTGTGTTTCATCAACTTTTTCTGACTCTTGTAACTTTTCTACATCAGATAATGGAAGAGGATTTACAGGTTTCGATTCATTGTCCGAATTTTGTGAAATCGAGATACGCTTATTTAATAAAGTTAGTTTTGTTAACATATAACTAAAACCAATCAATATAGCTATATAATGATCATGACAAAATACAAGAGCCATTAAAGCAAGTATTAGAAATTTGAACAAAGGATTATCAACTAAATCTTCATTAATGAAATTCGGTAAAAAATCGACACCAATACAACAATATAATACAACTACAAAAGTTAGTATACCAGTTGATACGCAAAAATCCAATTTCATATTTAACTTATTCAAATATAAAAAAAATAGTTTAACTTTCTTTTGCACTTTTTGCACTAATTAGTTTTATTTTACAACAAAAAATGAACATGATCTTTTATAATAAAAATATTTAATTTTTATTTTTAAATATTGGCTATAGTTAATGTCTTTTTGTTCATATGAAGAAGCATGGGGTAGTCCATATGTAAACGATGAATCACAACAAAAAAATGACCATGTTGAAAAACAACCTGAACTACCAAATGATTACGAAGAATTTACAGGAGGTATGGTTGAGACAGCACCCTTAAGAGGTTCTTTATTGGGTGGTGCCATACCAGAAGAACAATGGAATACAAATACTCCACAAGTCTGTGAAAAAGATGATATTTCTTCTTTTGAAGCAAGATTTGACAAAAAATTAGATAAACTTGTTGCAACAATAGAAAAATATACCAACAATTTCAAACAAAATGTTGGTGGATCTGCTGCTGAAACATCATGGACTGATCTTTTATTATTTGTAGCTTTGGGTATTTTAGCAATTGTTATATTGGATTTATTCTTCAAATTTGGAAAAATGATTGTTACTACTAAACTTGAAGCAAAATATTCAGCAATGCAACCACCAATACCACAACAACCACCATTGTATGGAGGACGCCATCAATTCAATAATCCATTACAACATGGATATGGTAGAACACCAAATTATCCTAGCTTCAGAACACCACACCAATATACAAATTAATTTAAGGATTAAAGATATTAAATTTAATAAGGATGCCAAGAAATAATGGTAAAGGCGGAAAAAACTATAAACGTTCTAAAAATTCGTCATCCAATATAGAAAAAAGACAACTAGAATATAAAGAATCAGGACAAGAATATGCTAGAATTACCAAAATGTTGGGTAATTGTAGATGTGAATGTACATGTAATGATGGTAGAACTAGATTGGGTATTATAAGAGGAAATATGATTAAAAGAACATGGATTACATTAAATGATTTAGTTTTGGTTACTTTAAGAGAATATCAAGATGATAAAGCAGATATTATTCATAAATATAGTGCAGATGAAGAAAAGTCTTTACGTCAATATGGTGAAATCGATCAACTATCTTCTAACAATGTATTAGGAAATAGTGATAGCATTGCATATGATAATGAGTCTGAAAATGATTGTAATATTGATTTTGACGATATTTAAAAATTTAATTTTAAACTTTTTAAAAATTTAATATATTACAATATGAAGTTTGCCTTTATAACTGGTATAAACGGGCAAGATGGTTCATATTTAGCAGAATTATTATTAAAAAAAAACTATGTTGTCCACGGGTTAATAAGACGTTGTTCTCAAATAAATACTCAAAGAATTGATCATATTTTAGATAAATTAATTCTCCATTATGGAGATGTTACTGACATATCATGTGTGATGTCTATTTTCAATGATATTAAAAACAAAAATCCAAGCGTTATTGAAATATATAATTTAGCAGCGATGTCTCATGTAAAAGTAAGCTTTGAAATTCCAGAATTTACATCACAAGCATCTGGTACAAGTGTTCTCAATATATTAGAAGCAATTAGACAAACAAATATTCAAGATATTGCAAGATTTTATCAAGCATCTACATCAGAATTGTATGGTAAAGTACAAGAAGTTCCCCAAAATGAAAAAACACCATTTTATCCAAGATCACCATACGGTGTTGCCAAGTTATACGGATATTGGATTACAGTTAATTATAGAGAATCTTACAATATGTTTGCATGTAACGGAATTTTATTTAATCACGAATCTCCAAGAAGAGGACCTACATTTGTTACTAGAAAAATTACCAAAACATTAGGAAAAATATTAAAAGGAGAAACAGATCGTTTAGTTTTAGGAAACATTGATTCAAAACGTGATTGGGGACATGCACGCGATTACGTAGAAGGTATGTGGAGAATACTTCAACAAACAAATCCATCAGACTTTGTTTTATCTACAAATGAATATCATACCGTTAGAGAATTTGTAGAAAAGTCCTTTGCATTAAAAGGATTCAATATAAAATGGAAAGGCACCGGACTAAACGAAATTGGATATGATACAAAATCAGGAAGAGAACTCATATTCATTTCTGAAAAATATTTCCGACCAGCAGAAGTTGATGAATTATTAGGTGATTCACAAAAAGCAAGGACTTTGTTAAATTGGAAACCATCTACATCATTTGATGAGCTGGTAAAAGATATGGTTGATTCCGATTGTCAATAATTTTATAGTCTTAAATATTTTCTTCGATGACTTCTTCAATATTTACTTCAATGTTTTCTTCAATACTAATATTTGATACATCCAATTCACTAGATTCAGCTAATTCTTTTGCCTCTCTAGCTTTTTTGACTGACGAATAAAAATAATGACCTAACCTTTTTTTACGAAGAATCATCAAATACGGCATTGTTACCCAATCACGAATAAAATTATAAAGAAACACAAAACCCAATATTTTATTATAATCTTCAACATCATTAAAAGATATCGCAGCTATTACTAAAGCTAAACTAGGACTTTTTCGGAATGTTATAAGTACAGCAGAATCCTTTACAGAATTTTCTTCATTACATATTGGTATATGAGCCTTAAACAAAGATACAAAACTCATTATTAGCATAGAACCATAATAACCATAATAATCTTTTGAACTAAATGATTCTTTAAACTCAGGACTAGCAAAAAATAAACCAGTTGCAGTTAATAATAATATTATTGCACTTTTTTCAAAATAATATCCAATTTTATCAACCAATTCCTTTTTCATTTTTTGACGCATTTTATAACCAAGTCCTATTAATATTAATACATAACTCATCAATAAAAACATACGAAAATACGGCATTTTTATGGTATTTGAATCGATTTTAACAATTTGTGCATAAGCTGTCAGCATTACTGTAAATAGAAAAGGAGTTAATATTATAGATTGGATTAAAGATGCTATAGATAAAGCCAAAGCAAACGCCACATCTGCATCTACAGTATAAGCAGACACAGATGCCGCCGCAGATGATGGTGTTAAAATTACTGTAAACATACCATATAATTGATATAATGGAGGTTTTATTAAAATTGACAAAACTAGTACATATAAAGGATCTAATAAATATTGATGCACAAATACACTTGCAAATAATTTAGGATGTTTTATATTTATATTTTCATATTTTATAGTAGTGCCCATTTTAATTAATATTAAAGTCATTGCACCACCCAATGTATATGTAAACAATTCCAATAGATTTAGATTCACCATTTAATAATAATTATCGACTATTCTTTATTTCATCTATCCAATAATTTGTGTATAGCTTCTCAAAATTATAATTTTTTTTGCTTATGAGCTGAGTATACTTTTTCTCAAGGAATTCCTTATTTACTTCATTATAACTTTTTACTATTATTACTGGTAAATCATCAAACATAGAATCAATAGCAGATGATAACATTATAGGTATTGTTCCAACTAACAAACTTTCCCATGCTCTATGCGTATCTATACCACGACCAGGTGGACTTATAGAAAATTTATATTTAGATAATAATTCTATATATTTTTCAAAATTTGATGATGGTTGTTTTTCAGTCAATCCAGTTTTTGCAAGTTGCTTCAAACAATCTGTTCTTATATTCTTATGTGGACTATATAAAGGATTTCTTGTTGTTTGAGCAAAGTTTATATACAAAAATTTTTCTTTTTTTCCAGAATATAAACGTTCACATGGATTTACACAAAATTCATTAAATATTCTATAATGATTAGTTACATCTTCACCTTGAAATTGAGTCGTATACCATTGCATTTTTGGACCAATCGGTATAGGTCTTATCTTTGAATGAACTATACAAGCATTTTTTGTATACCATTTCTTTATATTTGGTATTTCATTTAAAATAGTATTTGCTAATCTATTATTTTCAGGACTAGTCGGATAATTCAAATATGGTACACAATGATCATCATTTGATACAGTTATTAATATAAATTTATGAGGTATTTTCTTCAATTCTTCCACATAACTTAGTATGAGATCCGTTTTTATTAATAATATTGGTCCAGTAAAATTTCTTAAACTTTCATTTCTTTTTTCTATTACTCTATATGCTAATTTGTAATAAGTATCTACAGATATAAAGGTTTTTCTATGTACATTATCTTCAAAAAACATACTCCATGCCATAGGATGACCGCGCAAATAATTTTTTTGTACCCAACTATATTTACTTGCTTTTTTTCTTTCTAAACATAGTTTCTTTGAATTAAAATATCCACATCTCATATGACTAAATTTTTCATATTCTTTATTATTTACATAATTTCTATATTGAATATAAGTACTTACTGTAGAACCTTGAGATCCTATAAATAAATCTGCATATTCACACAATTTTTTTTGTACAATAAACTCTGCAACATCTGTTTTTACAAACAACTTTCCTAACTTCATTTTGTGCTCATTAGTTATCAATTCGTCCGCAAATATTACTTTATTTTTGAATTTTTCAAATATTGGATTATCTTTACGATCAGTCATTATTATTATTTTTTTATAACTATCAAACCAAGGAGTCACATTTGTCTCTATTTCATTATTAGGTCCAGTTATACTATTTACTTTCTTATGATAATCACCAAATCTTAAATGTAATGCCAATATGTTTTTATAAGGTCCTAATTTTTTTGTTATTTCTTTATATATTTCTTCTATTGGATCTATGCTTTTACTCAATATATTACATATTTTACTCATTAAAATATAATTTTTTTCACTCGTATAAATATTTGTAAAACATCGCGATGCATTGCTTTTTTCTAATTTTACTCTCTTCAATTTATGATCAAATAATTTATCAAGTATTCCACAATCTAATTCCTGACGAGAATGACAAAACTCTAATCTATCGCTTGCTAATTTTGCATTCGATAATTCTCTATCAACAAATACTACATTACTCATTTTTTGTTCCAATTCTATTCTTGCGCAACGCGGCACTGATTCATATTTATGAACACTAAAACCATATTCTAAATATTTTGTGAAATCATTACTTATATAATCAGTTAATATTCCATAATTACGATCAGGTTTACCACAATGCACAAGAGGGTGTTGAATATATAATCTTAAAGCACGTTTTGATATGTTTGCTAAATATATTGCAAATTCAAGTGAAAATAATTGATTATAAAATCCAACGCCAGTAAATAATACAAATACTAATTCAGGTACATTTATATTCTCGTCTTGCTTTATATAATGCCTCTCATTTACTTCCTCCACACTAAGTGATCCATCTTGTAAGTTCGTTTTTATCATAATTATACCATTTTTTGGTAATTCACGAGCATGACCAAACGAATTTCCTTCGGGTGCCATTATATCTGCATATGACTGACCACCATTAGGAAATCCTCTAAATCCTAAATATATATACTTTTCATCCGTAAAATAAAAACAACCCTTACCTTTCTTATGAACTATAGCACGGTGTTGACGCCCAACACTGTGTTTCTTTACACAACTTGAAGGATTTTCATCCTTACAAAATAATATTTCATAAGGTTGTTCACAATCTATTTCCCACTTATTTTGATCTGGTCTTACAAATTCTAATGTATATGGTCCTATCTTTTGCCCTATACGATACTTTTCTTCTATTTCTGTTATACCTATTATACCACTTTTCACATCTAAATTATGTTCCTTTTCCATATTACCAATTAATCCTTTTATAATATTTTCTTTCAAAAATAATGACCATTCAAAAGAATTCATTTTCGCTAAATGTAATTGATGCACACCAGTTGGATTTGGATGATACACACGCTCGACCGCAAATTCTTTATGCTCATTTGTATTAAATTTTGGATATTTTAAATCCTTCTGAGAACAAAAAAATATATCTTCATTCCCACGATGACCTTTCGAAAAAGGAACATCTCTATATTGTTCACATATTTTAATCATTGCTTTTACATTTCTCAAAGAATAACCACCATTACCAGCAGGATATCTCGCACATTGATTACATAATGTCCACGGAGCACCAATATAATCATATTCAAAATATAAATCTGGTATTTTTTTTAAGGTTAATGCATCTGTTTGATATATTAAAACATGTGAAAAATTCAAAAAATTCTCATAAAATTGAGGTTGTTTTAACAATATTGAATATGTTCCGCGATCTAAATTAGAATGTTCTGTTTTCACAAATATTAAATTGTTCCAATCTTTAAACAAATTTTCAACATAATTTGCATTTTTTGTTCCATATACAACAGCTATACCAATTTCATCTGGTTTGTATACACGCAATATCGCATTCATTACATATTCTATTTCCTTCATTATTCGGAATTCTATTAAACAAATGACAAGTTTACCAGACGTATTAAAAGTCAATGGTAAAGTCGGTTTAGGGATCATTGAAATCAAATCATTGACTTCTTTTAACCGCGGATGCATTAATCTAATCCATTTTGTTTTTTAAGTATAGATTATTTTAAATTTTTTATTTATTATTCCTTAAACCACCCAAATAAACTAAACGCTTGGGCATATTTTTTAAATTTCCTCCATATTGATTTTTAGGATTAGGTCTTATAGCCTTTGGATGAATATAATCCATTAACTCTTCTCTTTTATGTTGATCACCAAATACCATTTCAACAGGTGTACTCGGACGAGATCTTTTAGATATTCGATTCTCTTGAGCTTCCAATAATTTATCTCTACTTTCTTCAAGTATTTTTATGTTTTCATCTCTATTTGCATTCTTTATTAATACATTCAATGTTTCTATCGCAGAACTTGTTTCATCAATATTGATTGAACGCAACAAAGATGAAGAACTTTCTCTTTTTAAACCATAATCAATCGGTTTCATATTTAATGATAATACATGACTAGTAATAGGAAACTCCTCTAATATTCTTAGCAATTCACCACTATCTATATCAAATATACAAATTATAGAACCATCTCCCATAGAATGGTTATGTACACTTGTTATTATCATCTTTTCATCACTTGAAATTATACATTTATCACAAGAATTAAATCCATCGTATTTTGAAACAATTATATTTAAATTTATCAAATCATCACTACTTAAAGTAGGTATTGACGCGCGATTATAATATCTATCAAATTCTTTTATACTTAATTTTTCTTCAACATCAATATCTAATATTGTCGAATTATTTTCAAGATTTAATAGTTTTATTCCTGCACCAACTGAACATGCTAATACTACATTCTTATTAGTTAAAAATTCACAATGAGATATTGAAGTTGTAAATACATTGTCAAATCTATATAACATATTTAATCTCAATTCACCATCATCATCTACTAATATATTTGTATCAAAAATTTCTATTATACCATTTAATTCATTCCCACATAATAACATTTTATTATCTATAGAAAAATTACAAGTTTTTATAATACCACTTGCGCTAGACATTTCTACATATTGATTTGTTTCTTCATTAACCATTTCAAAATCATAAAATTCACAAGCATCGTCAAGAATTACTAACAAATATCTACCATTAGGACTTATTTTCAAAAACTCTATTCCAACAGAATTACAATAATAGCTATTCGCATCACCACTAGTATGTCCAGTCTCTATATCATACACAATTACTTCACTAAAATCATCATCTTCGTTTAATGGTGGTTCTACACTATTATAATCTACTCCAATTGCAATATGATTTGCACCTGCACCAATACTCATTACAACACCCTCACCTTGCATTTGTACTCCTTCTTCATTTTCATCTTCCCATAACAATGATATTCTTAATTCTATTAATTCATCCCCACTAGAAGAATCAATTATGTATATATTTCTATTACCTAATAAAGCAATTTTCTTACCAGACGAACAATATGATGCTTCTAAAATTGTATCACTGGTTATTGAATCTGCTTCATTATAAAAATCCAATTTAAAGTCTGCATAAAGACCACCAGTTTTCGCATCCCATTGTTGCAAATGACCAGTTTCGGTTAAAGATAAAATTACATAATCACTATTTAAGTCTTCCATTATGTTTTATAAATATTTTTTTGCTTAAACAAATCACTAATGTCAATTAATAATATATATTCATTATGGGAAATCAAGACTTGTTAATATCAGTTCTCAAAAATATAGTGTGTCAAGGAAAATTTCCTCATTTTCATTTCTGTGGACCACATAGTGACGATGTTTTAGATGTTGTTAATGATGTTATTTCAGACCATTATGACAATAAAAGTATGATTATGCAAATTCATATATTAGATAATATTAGCGAATCACATTTAGTACAAATGATCACCGCATTTTGCAATTTACAACCAGTTGTTGCAGATAATGATACTAAACCAAAGGTTATTATTATACATCAACAAAACGAATCACTCAATGATAACTTTGTTCACTTCTTAGAAGATCGAATGTCTGAAAAACGTGTTAAATTTGTTTTTTTAACTGCATCTATGCATGTTGTTCCACATGTTTTATTAAATAAAATGGTTAGCTTCACTATCCATCCTAAAGAACAAAGAAAACCAATTAGCAGCGACTGCGATGATATCTTTTACAAATTAATACATTCAAATAATGATAACCATTCTTATGCAAATATTATTATTCAATGGTCTAATCTACATATATTATCATTACCATCATTGATATACGATACTTGGTATGAAAATATTGTTAAATATATTTGAACAAAAAATATATAGTTTAAATACAATGGCAACACAAGCATGTAATCGTTGTACTAGAATACCATATGCACTTTTTCAAATTTTTTCTTTTTCAGCACTAACCGCTACAATTACTTGTGTTATTCTTGCATATCATATGTATGATGTATGGAAAGCAGATTGGAAAAATCAAAGATGTAAATTACATGTTATGCCATTTGCATCTATTATTCAACCAAATAAATCAGTTGTTGATAACTACAAAGAATGTATGAAAATGAAAATTGATCCCATTATCAAAGCACACACAAAATATAAAATGGATCAAAAAGTTGCTCAATCACTTAGAGAAAATGCTGCACTTAATAAACAAGCTCAAAATACAGCTAAAGATATAGAACAGTCTAAAGGATTTCTAGATAAACAATTTCAAGAACTAGTTGACTTTTTTAATAGAATTGTATTTGTAGGTAAATATACTGCTCATAAAATACAAAACTTCTTTTATAAAATTGTTGCTTTAATATGGTCAAACTATTATTTTTTGATTACAAATATCAATACTGTTATATTACAAATTGCAAACTTTCAAAGAATGTTTGCCGCTATGAACAGTTTGGCAATTATTGTTACAGCATTTACTGCATTATTTCCACCTTTGTTGCCAGTTACAATACTAATGACATCTATACTTGTTCTAGTTAATTTAGCTGAAAAATCCGCACAAAAAAAAGCATATTGTTGCTTTAGTTCAGATTCAAAATTTCTACTTCATGATTTAACTGAAAAAAATATTGAATCTATACCCATATCTCAAAAATTATATGGGAACGGCATTGTTACAGGAAAAATTGTTATGCTCAATAATAATACAAACGTTTACAATATAGGTAACGTACTCGTTACTGGAGACCATTTGGTACAAACAAATATTGATAAATCAAATATTGGTAAATGGTATTACGCAAAAGATTTGGCAACACTTTACAATAAAAATCATAGTAAAACAAACTATCTTCATTGTTTAGTTACTTCAAATAATATACTTTTTTCATCTGATTTAACAATGTTTACTGATTACGAAGAAACCAGTTCACCTAATATTCAAACACATATAGCCAAAGTTATTTTAAAATCACTCAGAGAAAAACATTCCAGATTCAATTTAAATAAAAAATACGAATTAGGCGAAAAAAATAATTGCTTACCACCAAATACTTACATCAAAATGAATGATAATAATTATTCAACTATTGATAATATTCAAATCGGAGACGTTTTACATAATAACAATAAAGTTATTGGTAAATACGAATGTGACACAAATAATATTGAATTCTTCAAACTAAATAATATTATTATTAGTCCTAGAATTATATGTTCAAATAATGGATCAGATTGGAATAAAGTTTATAATATTGGTAAACCATGTTTACACAATTTTTCAAAAGGATATCATTTGATTACAGAAAACCATATTATAATGCTTTCGAATGATTTAGTAATACGAGATTTTATTGAAACAAATGACGAAATTGTACAAAATCATATATCTAATATAGTTTTAGAACATTTATCTCCTAAAGAACCTATTTCTAATATTATATTAATGAGTTAATTAATTATTTGAAATGAAAAGGAAACTCATTATTTTATTTTTAAACAAATATTTCTAATATTTATATGAATATAAAATCATTAGATGTAGAATCTATTATATTTTTATATGCAACATTATCACACGGATCCTTAGCAACTTTATATATAAATCATATACATAAAATAAATCATGAAAATATATTATGTTTTTTAGGTCATATTATTATTTCTATAGCAATGTTACTCAGAATATATCCTAAATACAGAGGGGCTGTCGAGGATATTATACTTGGTATATTCGGACATATATGTTTATTGTGTTTTTTTATTATAATTACATTTATTACAACTAATAATTATCCTATATCTATTGATACAAATATTAATAATAATTGGTCAAACATTAATTGGTTAAATATACTATGTATCATAGGACAACTTGGAATGATTATGGTATATACAATTGAATATTTAAAATACAACAAAAGAGATATATATATAAAATACGAAAAATATTATAAATATATATACATATTTACATTTACATTATTAGCATATTTCTACATTAATATTGCTTTTATAAAATATAATGATTTGTTTTATACATTAATAATGATTTTTATTCTCTATTGTATATTTTTATTCAAACCTATTAATATAGTACGTAATAATAATCAAAAATTAGATTTATTAGAATACCAGATATAAATAAATTTTAACTTTGTTCTACCCAGCTTTTAAAAATATGCTTTTGTATTTCAAAGATATGAATGATATATACATATAATTAATGAAAATAGCTATTATAATAACTGGAGATGTTAGAGACTGTTATGTTAAACATAAAATTGTAGAAATGTTTAAAGAATATGATGTATTTATAGGAAGTTATATTAATCATAAAAAATATATAGAAAGTATTGGTAAAAATAATTACTCTTATTTGATTAATCCAGAAACTGACATAAGATTACCAGATGGAATTAAAAAAACACGCATGCAACATAACATGTTACAATGGTTACATTTGGATAATATTATAAACAACTTTGAAGATAAATTAATAAAATATGATATTATATTGAAATATAGATTTGACTACAATATAAACAATGACGATTTTTTAAATAAAATTAGTGTTAAACCTAATAGACTTTATAATGATAGTGATAAGATGTTTTATTCAGAAAAATTAACTTTTATAAATATTTTTAAAACATTTTATGCAAAATTAAAAAATTATACTTATAGTATTAATAGATCTGATGACGATGACAGTTTCCATAGTAGTTGGAAATCTGAACCAGCTCTCGCCAATCATTTAAGAAATATGAAAATACATAATAGTCAATTAAAAAATGTGGGAAAAATAATAAGAGGTTCATATCCCAAAACATGCGCTGACGGTAATAAAAAATTATATATCAATAATATTATCCAAGGAAAATTTACAAAATAAGGAAAAATCATTATTTTACGTTTAAAGAACTATGAATAAATGTTAACTTTGTTATAATGGTAATCTTAAATAATATTATACCAGAAATTATAATCAAAAAAAGATTAGGAACATTGGGATGTGCCGATATTACAATACATGATGATATATGGACTTGTTCAAATGAATTTAGAGAAGATATTAAATTTTTTTTTAAAAACAAACAACATTACAAAATTGCAGAAATTGGTTCACATAAAGGTTATAGTACGCGATTTTTATCAAATATTTTTGAAAAAGTTTATGCAGTAGACAATTCCATAATATGGACAGACTTTAATAAAAATTTAAATAAAGATAAAAAAAACATCGAATATATTCACTTAGATATTTATAAAAACCCATGGGATATAATACCAGATGTAGATATAGTATTTATTGATGCTTTGCATACTTATGAACACTGCAAATCAGATATATATAATTCGATAACTAGATTTTCAAATTTGAAATATATTATATTTGATGATTACGGTGTGTGGAGTGGCGTAAAACGAATAGTAAACGAGTGTTTAATTGATGAAATATTGATATTTGAAAAATATGTTGGATTAAATGACGTTCCAGGACCACATAACACAATATTCGAAAATACTAGTGAAGGAGTAATATGTAAAGTCAATAAAATTAACAAACAGCTAATTAATCAGAAATATAAATGGGAAGACTCAACTATTACTTTTTTAGAAAATGGTATAATGAATGCATTTGGAACAGGAAAATATCTATTTATTGATAAATATTTAGTTAAATGTTATTTTGGTGGCAGAATACATTTATTAAAATTTAATCACGATTATTCCATATTTATTTCTGTTAGAGAAGATGATAATCAAGTTGTGATTGGGGATTTAATTGTATAATTCTATTATAAGAAAAGATTTATTTAGAGAAATTATAATAATTGTTTTCGATATAAATCAGGTTCAATAGTAGATTGCATCCATGGACCAACTTTCTTAATAGGATTTGGAGGTTCAGATCTAAGTTGCATATTCGCATTTCTTAAACTTTGACCACTAATATTTATTGCAAAACGATTTTTTGATTTAAAAGATTCTATACAACTTACTCCTATTATAAAACCAAATAAAATAAGGAAAAATAGTGTCACAAATAAATAATAAAATAATAATTTATCAATTTTTGACATTTTTGATAACATATTCTATTAATTTTCAATAATATTAATTTTATAAATCTTAAATTTTTACAAAAGTCAAAAAAATGAACATCATTCGTTTTGTAAACAGTATACAAACTTGTATAAAACAACTGCAAAAACAACAACACGCAACCTTATTAAATTAATATCATGTCTCAAATGTCCGAAAACAAAGTTCTGCTCACCACCAAGGATTGGAATTCTGATTCTATTGATAACATCTCTTACAGCGACGTAAAACCCATGCCAGGTAGCACCGGTGGACGTTCTATGTATCTTAATTATGATAACAAGCAATTGGCTTTTCAGACTCCAAAGATGAGGCTTCCATATGGACTAGGCAAGTTCGAAGAACCTGGAAAGACACCCAAGTATACTATTGACCTATCATTTGTAGGAATGGATGAAAATCCAAAGCTTAAGAAGTTCTTTGATATGCTACAGTCTATTGATGAAAAGATTATCGCAGATTGTCAGAAGAAGGAAAACACTCTTGTATGGATGAAGAAGAGGACTATTTCTGAAGATGTTGCAAGGACTCTATATACGACGTCTATTAAGAGAGCGAAGGATAAGGAAACAGGAGAATACACGGACAAGTATCCGCCGACATTTAAGGCAAAGGTAACACAGTGGGACAATAAGTTTACCACAAAGCTATACAACCACGAAAAGACCCTCATTGATAACAATGCAGAGCTTTATGAACAGAATCTCGCAAAGGGACAGAACGTAGTCGCAATTGTAAAATGTGGCGGCGTTTGGTTTTCGGGTGGTAAGTTCGGCGTATCGTGGAAGGCAGACCTTCTAAAGGTAGATGAACCGAGGGGATTCGTTGGATATGCATTCCGTGATGAATCCGATGATGAAGAAGTAGGTGAAGAAAGTGACTAAACAAAACAATAAAAAAATAGTATAATAAGATTTCAAAGACGAGGGTGTAAAACCTTTAAAACAATTACTTTAATTAGTTTTATAAAGTAACATTATATTTTGTTATTAATGCTTTGTTTTTAATGTCTTTGTTTTTTTTATTAACATTTAATAATAATGGTTAATACTAAAAATAAAAATAATCTTAAAAAATTGAAATTGAAAAAAAGAAGAACTTTGAAAAGAAAAGGAGCTGGAAAACTAAGAAAATCTCCTACAATGCAATCATTAAAAAAAGCAACTGTAGCAAAACCAACAAGAAGTGCTTCAAATTCACCCGCATCATTTAGTGAACTAGGACATTTTTCTAGAAGTTCTTCACCAGCATCTTTGGGTCGTATTTCACCAGCATCGTCCATCGGAAATTTATCATTTAGTGAAATACTTAGTCTAAATGAAATGGAACCAATTCAAAGTCCAGTGATAAGTGATCAACAAAAACAAAAGAAACCCAAAAAAAAAACAAAAAAAAATTTTAAACCAATTGTCGATGGTTCCGAAGATATACTTTTATCGCAAATGAATAGTATCAATCTTCAAGGACCACCCATGATTCCAAAAATAGAACCAATTAGACCCACACCCAGTGTGCATAATTTATCTTCAATATTTTCTTATGGAGATGATAATAAAAGCGAAGATGGTTATAAAAGTGATGGCGCAGTAGGACAAAGATCTAGAAATACATCTTTTGATTCATTTACAGATGGAGCGATCAATTTTTAACATTTTTACCAATAAAATTAAAATTGTTTAAAATTGCTTAAAAAAGTTGCTTATTTTAAGCAAAAAGTTGCTTATTTTAAGCAAAAAGTTGCTTATTTTAAGCAAAAACAACTATAGTTATTCTATTTAACTATACCTTCTTTATACTCCAAAAATTTTAAACTACATAAATTGCATAAAATAAGCAAAAATAAGCAACTTTTTGCTTAAAATAAGCAACTTTTTGCTTAAAATAAGCAACTTTTTCTTAGTGAATAAAATTATTTTTACTGATATATATGTATTTTTTTGCTTATTTTTTGCTTATTTTTGCTTATTTTTTTGCTTATTTTTTGCTTATTTTAAGCAACATAAAAAAGGGGGGGGGTATATTTTTTTTTATTGAAACTGAAATTAAAAAAAAAAATATATATACATAATATATGAGGTGATTTTCATATATATCCTCTAAGAGAGGAAAATATATGTTAAGCTGGAATTATTTACTTATTGGCACTCTTTAAACACATCCCAATAAAAATATAATTTTATATTTTTATAAATCTATTATAATTATTCAAAAAAAAATTCCCCCCCCCCTTTTTTTGCTTGCTTAAAAAAAAATAGACTAAATCAGAAAATATGCTAAAAACTCTCATA